>CDZW01008749.1_pt1 | contig 23910 bp, 18 predicted proteins | sample 557511 | NCBI WGS metagenome assembly CDZW01 (sample SAMEA3182067, study PRJEB8094) | gut metagenome | biome: human; feature: gut; material: Stool; isolation source: human stools | place: Canada | collected 2013-03-05 | reverse complement strand
AAGATGTGGGGCGTGGTGACCCCCGCCGAGGCAAAGGCCAGGATCGAGCAGCAGAAGGCGGAGGCAGGCATCACCGACCCGCAGAATCTGGAAGAGCAGGCCATCAGTCTGGTGGGCACCGACATCTACGAAAAGCTCATCAAGGGCTACACCGGCAAGCAGTGGGGCCGCCCCTGCACTGAGCTGCCGGCCTTTATCATCAAGCGCCTGCCGGTGCGTTTTACCTACGACAACAACTATTTCAACGCCCTGTATCAGGGCATCCCCAACGGCGGCTACACCGCCATGGTGGAAAACATGCTGGAGGGCACCGAGGTGCGCCTGAATGTGGACTATCTGGCTGACCGTGAGGCGCTGAACGCGCTGGCCGACAAGGTGGTGTACACCGGTCCGGTGGATGCCTATTTTGACTACCGTCTGGGGGCTTTGCAGTACCGCAGCGTCCGCTTTGAGACCGAGGTGCTGGACACCGACAACTATCAGGGCAACGCCGTGGTGAACTACACCGATGCCGAGACCCCCTACACCCGCATCATCGAGCACAAGCACTTCGAGTTCGGCACCCAGCCCAAAACGGTCATCAGCCGTGAATACAGCGCCGAGTGGAACAAGGGCGACGAGCCGTACTACCCGGTCAACGACGCCAAGAACGGTGCTCTGTACGCCGAATACAAGCAGCTGGCCGACGCCGAGCCGGGTGTGATCTTCGGCGGCCGCCTGGGCGAATACAAGTACTACGACATGGACAAGGTCATCGAGGCGGCACTCGATGTGGTGCAGAAGGAACTGGCGTAAGAGCCTGACCGTTTAGAATGGCCGCCGCGTGTGCTCTGGCCAGAAATAGCGGAAATAAATTGGATTTTTGCACTTCCGGAACGCCTGCGGGCGTTCCGGAAGTGCATTTTTCACAAGAGGGGCCGGAGAGAAAACATTCTGCACAACTTTTTGCAGGGAGAAGTTATCAACGGCAGCAGCTCCTTGCGTGAAAGGGTGTTTGGAGCAGCCCGCAGGCTGCGACAAACACGAAATAAATCATAAACTTCCGATGAATATGGTCAGAGCGAAGCGGAGACCATTTTAAATGGTTGGCTGCCCCTCTTGCTCAAAGCCGACAAATGCGCTATACTATAAACACAAGAACGGCACCGGGGTTCCGGTGAAAAGTGAGGGATAAACATGAAAGTGATTCTCAAGCAGGATATCAAGGGCATTGGCAAAAAGGACGAGATCCATGAGGTGTCCGACGGCTACGCCCGCAACTACCTGTTCCCGCGCAAGCTGGCGGCTGTGGCCGATGCCAGCGCTGTGAACGTGGCCCGCGGCAAGGAAGCCGCAGCCGATTTCCATGAAGCTGAGAATGTGGCCGCTGCCAAGGCACTGGCCGCCAAGATCGAAGGCAAGACCGTGACCATCAAGGCCAAGGGCGGTGCCTCCGGCCGTCTGCACGGCAAGGTCACCGGCAAGGAAGTGGCCGAGGCTCTGGCACAGCTGGCCGGTGCTCCCATCGACAAGAAGAAGATCGAGATGGAGACCCGCGACATCAAGGATGCCGGTGTGTTCAACGGCAAGGTGCGCCTGCATGTGGGCGTTGTGGCTTCCTTCAAGATCCAGGTGGAAGTGGAACAGGCCTGATTTTTCTGCCAATCTGCGCCCCCTCACAGCAGGGGGCGCTTTTTGGCTTTACGGGAATTGACAGAAGGATGAACGACCATGCCGAACGAACGACATTATAACAACGAACTGAATCTGGAGAGCGTGGGCATCAACCAGCCGTTCAACATGCAGGCGGAGCAGAGCGTGCTGGGCGCGGTGCTGCTCAAGCCCGACACCCTGACCGACCTGGTGGAGATCATCAAGCCGGAAATGTTCTATACCCGGCAGAACGCGCAGATCTGGAGCGAGATGCTGCGGCTGTTCACCAATGACCAGACCATCGACTTTGTGACCCTGCTGGATGCGGTCATCTCCGACGGAGTGTTCCCCAGTGCGGACGAAGCCAAGGTGTACCTGACCGGTCTGGCCGAGACGGTGCCCAGCATCTCCAACGTGAAGGCCTACGCCCAGATCGTGCAGGAAAAGTATCTGGTGCGCCAGCTGATGGACGTGGCCAAGGATATCCTGCAGGACGCCGGGGACGAGCCGGACGCCGACCTGCTGCTGGAAAATGCCGAGCAGCGCATCTACGAGATCCGCTCCGGCCGGGATTCCAGCGCCCTGACCCCGCTTTCCTCCAGCATGGTGGAGACCCTGACCAACCTGCAGAAGATCAGCGGCCCGGATGCCGACAAGTACAAGGGCATCCCCACCGGGTTCCGCCTGCTGGACACGGTGCTCACCGGCCTTGGCCGCGGTGACCTGATCATCCTGGCCGCCCGCCCCGGCATGGGCAAGACCAGTTTTGCGCTGAACATCGCCACCCGCGTGGCCATGCAGCAGAAGGTGCCGGTGGCCATCTTCAGCCTGGAAATGACCAAGGAGCAGCTCACCAACCGCATCCTGTCCGCCGAGGCCGGCATCGACAGCCAGGCTTTCCGCACCGGTGCCCTGCGCGCCGAGGACTGGGAGTATCTGGCGCTGGCCACTGAAAAACTCCACGATGCACCGATCTATATGGACGATACCTCCGGCATCACCATCACCGAGATGAAGGCCAAGATCCGCCGGGTGAACCAGGACCCCACCCGCCCCAACGTAGGTCTGATCGTCATCGACTATCTGCAGCTGATGACCACCGGCCAGCGCACCGAGAACCGCGTGCAGGAGATCAGTTCTATCACCCGGAACCTCAAGATCATGGCCAAGGAAATGAACGTGCCCATCATTGCCCTGAGCCAGCTGTCCCGTGCGGTGGAAAAGCAAGGCAACAACTCCAGCCACCGGCCCCAGCTGTCCGACCTGCGTGATTCCGGTTCCATCGAGCAGGACGCCGACTGCGTCCTGTTCCTGTACCGCGATTCCTATTACGCCAGCCAGAACCCGGACGGTGCCGAGGTGGATGCCGACACGGCCGAGTGCATCGTGGCCAAGAACCGCCATGGTGAGACCAGTACCGTGCCGCTGGGCTGGGACGGTGCCCACACCCGCTTCATGGATGTGGATTTCAAGCGCTGAACCGATGAAAAACGAGAAAGACTGCCGGGCTGCGGTGCGGGATTTCTGCCTGCAGAACCGGCTTTTGTGTCCGGGGCAGCCGCTGCGGCTGGCGGCGGCGGTTTCCGGCGGGGCCGACAGCATGGCGCTGCTGCTCCTGTTGCGGGCGCTGCAGCCGGAGTTCGGCTACACCCTCTCAGCCTGCCATGTGAACCACGGCCTGCGCGGCGCCGCCGCCGACCGGGACGAAGCCTTTGTGCGGCAGGCCTGCGGGGCACTGGGGGTGCCGCTGCGGGTGTTCCACGCGGCAGAACTGGCCGACACGGTGGATGCGCCGCCGCCCCACGCCGGGGAGGACTGGGCCCGCCGCCTGCGCTATGCCTGCTTTGAACGCCTGTGCGAAGAGGGGATAGATGCCGTGGCAACGGCCCATACTGCAAATGACCAGGCCGAAACGCTGCTGCTGCGGCTGGCCCGGGGCACCGGGCTGCACGGCGCGGCAGGCATCCGGCCCCGGCGCGGGTGTTATCTGCGGCCGTTGCTCTGCCTGAACCGGGCCGACACCGAGGCGGTCTGCCGGGCGGCCGGGCAGACATGGGTCACCGATGAGACGAACGAGACGGACGCCTACGCCCGCAACCGGCTGCGCCGGGCGGCACTGCCTGCTTTGCAGAGCACGAACGAGGCGGCCGTGGAAAATCTGGCCCGCTTCTGCGAGAAGGCGGCGCAGGCCGACGCCTACTTTGCCCAAAAGGCCGAAGAGCTGCTGATGGATGCCCGCCTGTCGGACACGGACCCCGTGTGCTGGCGGCTGGAGCCGCTGGCGGCAGCGGATGCGCCCATTCTGGAAACGGCCCTGCACCGTCTGGCGGCCCCGGTGCGGGACCCGGAAGAAAAATATATCCGGCTGTTGGCGCAGCTGGTGCAGCAGGGCAGCGGAGCCGTGCAGCTGACCGGGAAGGTCCGCTTCTGCGCGGCAGATGGGGTGCTCCGGCAGGAAACACAGGCCGAATCCGCCGGCTGGGACGCCGATGCGGCGGCCGCATTTACCGCAGCCCTGCAGGCCGGAAAACCGGCCCGGATGCCTCTGCCGGGGGGCAAAACCCTGACTGCACGGGTGTTCCCGGCGGATTTTGAAGAAAAAATACAAGTCGTTCATAAAAAAGACTTAAAAAATCGGGCGGATTATGCTAGAATAACTACGTTGTATGCTGGTCTTGTTCTGCGCACCCGCCAGCCGGGGGATGTTTACCGCCCCGCCGGGCGAGCGGTGCACAACCGCCTGCGCAAATGGATGAACGAAGCGGACATCCCGGCGCAGCAGCGGGACACGCTGCCGCTGCTGGCAGCAGGCAGCGAGGTGCTTTGGGTGTGCGGCAGCGGCTTTGCCGAGGGCCTTGCACCGGATGAGACCACGACGCAGATCCTGCAGATGGAACAGGAAACTTGAAGGGATAAAAAGGAGAAACATCATGAGCATGAATGATGACATCAAGACCGTTCTGGTCTCGGAAGAACAGCTGAAAGCCAAGGTTGCGGAGCTGGGTGCACGCATCAGCAAGGACTACGAGGGCAAAAACCTCGTGCTGGTGTCCATCCTGAAGGGATCGGTGGTCTTTATGGCCGACCTGATGCGGGCAGTGACCATTCCCTGCAGCATCGACTTCATGGTGGTGTCCAGCTACGGCGGCAGCAACACCGTGACCAGCGGTCTGGTCAAGATCATCAAGGATCTGGACGGTGACCTGTCCGGCAAGGATGTGCTGATCGTGGAGGACATCCTCGACACCGGTGTCACCCTGTCCAAGCTGGTGCCCATGCTCAAGATGCGCAACCCCAACTCGGTCAAGATCTGCACCATCCTCGACAAGCCCAGCCGCCGCAAGGCCGACATCCAGCCTGATTACGAGGGCTTCCAGGTGCCGGACGAATTCGTGGTGGGCTATGGCCTGGACTACGACGAAAAGTACCGCAACCTGCCCTATGTGGGCGTGCTCAAGCCCGAGATCTACACGAAGTAAGTCCCGGATCAAATTCACCCTGAACTGGAGTTGATTTTTTTGCAACCGAAGAAACCTCGTTTCAACCCGCTGATCCTGGCACTGGCACTGGCTGCCGTGCTCATGGTATGGAGCGTGCTGGGTGGCGGCAGCAGCAGCGGCGGCTCGTCCTCCATGGTTTACTCCACGGCGGTGCAGTATTTTGAAAACCTGCAGGTCACCAAGTTCACGCTGGACCTGAACACCGGTGTGCTCACCATGACCCTCAAGGAGGGCAAGCTGGCCCTGCCGGACCCGTCGTCCGTGAGCACGGTGCAGTCCACCGGCGGGCTGCTGTCCGGGATGCTGTCCTCTTCCTCCTCCGGCTCCACCGGGGCCGAGAAGAACAGCGACGGCACCGTGACCGTGCGCTACAAGCTGCCCTATGCCTCCATGTTCGTCAAGAATGTGGACAGCTACATTGCAGCCTACGACGAAGCAAACCCCGATGCCCCGATGGAGTATGATTATACCCCGCTCAAGGAGAGCATCCCCTGGATGGAGATCCTGTTCTATCTGGCCATGCTGGGCTGCACCGGTTTCCTGCTGTTCTCCATGATGCGCGGCGGCGGTGCCGGCGGCGGCATCATGAACGTGGGCAAGGCCCGCGTGAAGGATGAGCGCGAGAACAAAAAGACCGCTACCTTTGCCGACGTTGCCGGTGAGGACGAAGAAAAAGAGGAACTCAAGGAAGTGGTGGAGTTCCTCAAGAGCCCGGACAAGTTCAATACGCTGGGTGCCCGCATCCCCCACGGCGTGCTGCTGGTGGGCCCTCCGGGTACCGGCAAGACCCTGCTGGCCCGTGCCTGTGCCGGTGAGGCAGGGGTGCCGTTCTATTCCATTTCCGGCTCCGACTTTGTGGAAATGTATGTCGGCGTGGGCGCATCCCGCGTGCGTGACCTGTTCGACAAGGCAAAAAAGACGATGCCCTGCATCATTTTCATTGATGAGATCGACGCAGTGGGCCGTCAGCGCGGTGCCGGTCTGGGCGGCGGCCACGACGAGCGCGAGCAGACTTTGAACCAGCTGCTGGTGGAGATGGACGGCTTTGAGGCCAACGACGGCATCATCGTGATGGCTGCCACCAACCGTGCCGACATTCTGGACAAGGCGCTGCTGCGTCCCGGCCGTTTTGACCGTCAGGTCTTTGTGGGCCTGCCGGACGTCAAGGGCCGCGAAGAGATCCTGAAGGTGCACACCAAGAATAAGCCGCTGGCTCCGGATGTGTCGCTGAAGGTCATCGCCCAGCGCACCGCCGGTTTTGCCGGTGCCGACCTGGAGAACCTGGTCAACGAGGCTGCCCTGCTGGCAGCCCGCCGCAGCCGCAAGGCCATTACCATGGAGGACATCGAAGAGGCTTCCATGAAGGTGATGGCCGGCCCGGAAAAGAAGAGCCGTGTGGTCACCCCGGAGGAGAAAAAGCTCACCGCGTACCACGAGGCAGGCCATGCCGTGGCGGGCTTCTACTGCAAGCACCACCCCCGTGTGCATGAGATCACCATCATCCCCCGCGGTCAGGCCGGCGGCTACACCATGTACCTGCCCGAAAAGGATCGCAGCTATGTGACCAAGGGCGAAATGTTCGAGGACATCGTGTCCAGCCTGGGCGGCCGTGTGGCCGAGCAGCTGATCCTGGAGGATATCTCCACCGGTGCCTCCAACGACCTGCAACAGGCCACCAACATCGCCCGGCAGATGATCACCAAGTACGGCTTCTCGGAGCGTCTGGGCCCCGTGGTCTATGGCACCTCCCAGGAGGAGACCTTCCTGGGCCGTGATCTGGGCCAGGGCAAGGGCTACAGCGAAACCACCGCTGCCGAGATCGACGGCGAGATGCGGGATATCATCGACGAGGCCTACGAGACCTGCCGCCGCACCCTGACCGAGCACATCGACCAGCTGCACGCACTGGCCAAGGCTCTGATGGAGCGTGAAAAGCTCAACGAGCAGCAGTTCAACACCATTATGGCTGGGGGCACTCTGCCTCCCCTGGAGGACCCGGATGCCAAGCAGCCGGAGCAGACTGTGCAGCCTGCCCAGCCTGTGGAGACCGCCGAGAAGGCAGAGACCGCAGAGCATGCCGAGCAGGCCGAGACGGCAGAACAGCCGACCGGTCAGCAGCCGGAGCAGGACCCCGCACCGGAGCAGGATGCCCCGGAAGCAACGGAATGACCCCGGAAAGGAGCGAGTGTCGTGGAGGAAAACTTCAACCCGGTCGCACGGACCCGTGCGAACTATTACACCCCGGGCAGCCCGGTGCAGTTTGTCTGCGTGGAGCTGCTGCGGGGGGATGTCAGCGGCGAGAATGCCGTCTGCCTGACCTTCAAGAACATTTCCCGCGTGACCCTGACCGCTCTGGAAGTGCACTTCAAGTGCAAGGGCGTGGACGGCGTGATCCTGTGTGAGGATCAGTTTGAGTACCGGGACATCGAAGTGAAGCCCGGCGAGCTGTTCGGCATGGACGATGCCGTGTTCATTACGTCCAAGGCCATCACCAGTGTGGACGTCTCGCTGGTCAACGTGTACAACGGCAAGCGCGTGGTGCACCTCAAGGACATCAAGCGGGTGCGCCTGTCGGCACCCCGCCGCCTGAGCCCGGAGCTGCAGAAGGCGCTGGAAAGCCGCATGAACCGCACCGGCCTGAAGTATCAGCCCCAGGTGTTTGAGAACGGCTGGTACTGCGCCTGCGGTGCATTCCATCCCAAAGAGGAAGATACGGTCTACTGCACCGAGTGCCGGTGTGACCGCATCCTGCTGCAGAATGCACTGAACACGCTGCTGCAGCCGGAGCAGCCTGCCCGGCCCGCAGCCGAAGTTCCGGCATCGCCCGCCGCAGCGGAAGAGCCTACCCGTATCGTGGGGGCTGCACCCGCTGGCGAGGAGCCCACCCGCGTGGTGAGCGCACCCCGCAGCCCGGCCGAGGAGGTGGAACCCTTTGAGCTCCGCCGCGAGCCGCTGGAGGATGCCGAGGAGCACACCCGTGTGCTGGATGCATCCACCCGGGCGGCGTTCCCGGGCAGCAGCGCCGACGAGGGCACCCGGGTGATCCCCACGCCCTCCCGCCGCGCCGAACCGGTGCAGGAAGTGCCGGACGACGATCTGGACGAGGACGAGGAAGATGACCGCGACAGCGTGGCCGAAGCGCTGATCCGCTGGGTGCCGCCCATCACGGCCATCGTCTGTGCGGCAGTGGCCCTGTGCGGCTTTGTGTATTATCAATTCATGCTGTAAAAGAATGCAGAAAGAAGGCGGAGGAAGGCGTGTGCCACCTCCGCCTTTTCTGCACAAGAAGGAAAAAGGAGGCCATTATGCAGGACGAAGCATTGCAGGCTGCATTTGAGATCAAGACCGAATGCGACGAGATCAGCCGCCGCCTGCTGCGCTGGCACTGGGAGCAGAAGCCGGGCAGCCACAGTCTGGACGCGCTGCTGCGGCACATTGCCCAGCGCCAGAAGGAAAGCCCGGACTATTACGACCGGATGCCGGACCTGAGCGGCAAGACCAGCTGGCAGCAGCTGGACACCACCCTGTGCATGCGGGTGCTGCTGGACCCGGAGAAGGACGCCGCCAAACCGCTGGACCTGCTGGGCAATACCCGGCACCCCGGAGCGGCCCGCCGGGCCTGCAACGCGGTGCGCACCGCCCGCAACGAGGCGGCCCACGCCGCCGACGCACAGGATGCAGCGCAGGCCGCACTGCTGTTCAATGAGGCCATCGAGAGCCTGGAAGAAGGGTATGCGGACACCGCCTTCCGGGAAAACGAGCTGGCCCAGTATTACCGGGAGGCCGAGAGCTTTCTGGAGCAGTGCGGTGCCCGGAAAGCGGCCCGCCCGGCCGACAACACCCGCGGGCAGAGCAAAGCGGCGAAGCCTGCGGCCCGTACCGGCAGCAGGACATCGGGCGGGAAAGCGTCGAACAACAGCCGCACGGCTGCCCGCAAGCGCAGCGCCCCGGCACGCCGCAGCTCCAAAAAGAAGCGCACCGGGAACAGGACCATCCTGACCCTGCTGCTGGTGGTGCTGGTGCTGGGCCTGCTGCTGCGGGCACTGCACATGGGTGTCCTGTAAGGGCTGCCCGCCGGAATAGCAAAAAAGAGTTGGATCCTGCTTGCCAGATGCAAGCGGATTTGTGCAGGACTGCCAAAAACTGGGGATGCCGCTGCAACAAAACAGGCCATTGCACCCCTTGCGGGACGGTGCAGGCCGGTTTATAATAGAAAATGAAAACGTTTACAATCTGCGGGATGCAGAGCGTGTGAGAGGAACTTGCCCCATGACCATCAGTGACATTGCAAAAATGGCTGGCGTGTCCAGCGCGGCAGTCAGCCGATATCTCAACGGCGGGCCGCTCAGTGAACAGAAGCGGGAAGCCATCCGGGAAGTGGTGGAAAAAACAGGCTACCGCCCGGACGCCGCCGCGCAGACTCTGCGCACCGGCCGGGTGAACCAGATCGGGGTCATTGCCCCCAGCATCAGCTCCCAGTCGGTGGGGCAGATCACCGCCGGCATCGCCAGCGAACTGGATCAACAGAACTACCTGATTCTGCTGGGCAACACCGAGCTGGACGAGCAGCGGGAGCTGGGCTACCTGACCGCCATGCAGCGCAACCATGTGGCGGGCATCATCCTGCTGGGGTGCTACTACAGCCCTCAGCTGGCCCGGGCCTTCAAGGCCTGCCGGGTGCCGCTGGTGGTCACCGGGCAGCGCTTCCCGGAGGTGCCCTGCGTGTACAACGATGATCGCAGTGCGGCCCGGGAGCTGGCCCAGCGGATGCTGGCCTGCGGGCACCGCAGGCTGGTGTACATCGGCGGCACTGAGCGGGATCAGGCCGTCGGGCTTGCGCGCCGTCAGGGTGTGCAGGACGCCCTGAACGCTGCCGGGCTGGACGGCGACAAGCTGCCCCGGTTGTGCTGCTCTGCCTTTACCATGGAAGAGGGCGAGCGTTGCATGAACGAGCTGTTGGCCTGCTGCCCGGATCTGGACGGCGTGGTGTGCGTGACCGACACGGTGGCGCTGGGGGCCATGCGGGCACTCAGGGCGGCAGGCCGCGCCATCGGCACCCAGGTCAGTCTGGCCGGCATTGGCGACAGCTGGGTGGGCGGCGTTGTGGAGCCGGGTCTGACCACCGTGCGCTTTTACCAGAAACAGGTGGGTGTGGAAGCCGCCCGGATGCTGCTGCAGATGCTGGAGCACCCGGAAAACGGCGGCCCTGTCCGCCAGACCACCCTGGGGTACAGCGTGGTGGACCGTGGTTCGATCCGGATAAAGGAGGACGCATGAACCGTAAGCTGATCTTTTTGGACATTGACGGCACCCTGCTGCCGCCGGGGGATATGCTCATCCCGGACAGCACCCTGCAGGCGCTGCGGGCGGCCCGGGCCAACGGGCACAAGCTGTTTCTGTGCACCGGACGCAACCTGCGCATGACCGCGCCGCTGCTGGAGTACGGCTGTTTTGACGGTGCCATCTGCAGCGCGGGCGGCTATGTGCTTTGCGACGGGCAGGTGCTGGTGGACCTGCCCATGGAGCCGGAACAGTGCAGCGGGCTGAGCGCCGTGCTGGAGCAGCACGGCGTGGACTACACGCTGGAGTCCCGTGACGATACCTTTGCCGGGCCGAAGATGACCGCACGCTGGAAGTTTACCGCCGACGCGCCGGACAAGCCGCTGAACAGCGAAGCAGCCCGCTGGCGCAAGGCTATGCAGGACGGCATGCGCCTGACCCCGCTGAGCCGGTACGACGGCCAGCCGATCTACAAGATCGTGTACATTGCTGAGCACCTGCGCGATCTGGACGAGGCCAAGCGGCTGTATCAGGACCAGTTCGTGTTCTGCGAGAGCAACCTGGACACCATGGATGACGGCATGGTGAACGGGGAGCTCATCAACCGCAAATTCGACAAGGGCACCGGCATCCGGGCCATCTGCCGGCATCTGGGCCACCCGCAGGAAGATACCATTGGCTTTGGCGACAGCGATAACGACCTGCAGATGACCCAGGCCGCCGGGATCAGTGTGTGCATGGGCAACGGCTCGGAGCGGCTGAAGCAGCTGTGCGACCGCATCGCCCCCACCGTGTACGAGGACGGCCTTGCAAGAGAGTTTGCAGCCCTGGGCCTGACAGAATGAAAAACAACAGCAGGCAGCTCCTTTTTGCGGGAACTGCCTGCTGTTTTGCTATGTGAGGTAAAAAGCGTGGTAAATAATAAGAAAAGCACGCTGATTCCAGATAAATCAGCGTGCCTTTTTCGTGGAGCGGGCAATGGGAATCGAACCCACCTCCTCAGCTTGGAAGGCTGATATACTAGCCGATGTACGATGCCCGCATTTGCGAAGAATAGTATAGCATGTCTGCCGGAAAATGTCCAGCCCCAATTTTGCCGGGGGCCTGTTCATAAAACGTTCCATATTTTCTGGGCAGATTTCCTGTTTACTTTATGCGTGTTTTATTGTAAAATACACTTGAATAACAATGTCGGGCACACAGCCCGACGGAATATAAACAGGTGGTGTTTGGATTATGGCATTGAAATATCAGCGTATCCTGCTCAAGATCAGCGGCGAAGCATTGGGCGGCGAAAAAGGCATGGGCTTTGACGAGCCGACCATGGATGCGATCTGCGGCGGTGTGAAAAAGGCCCACGATCTGGGGGTTCAGATCGGCATCGTGGTGGGCGGCGGCAACTTCTGGCGCGGCCGTTCCAGCGGCAAGATGGAGCGCACCCTGGCCGACAAGATCGGCATGCTGGCTACGGTGATGAACGCTCTGGCCGTCTCCGACAAGCTGGAGCAGCTGGGCGTGCCCACCGAGGTGTTCACCTCCATTACCATGCCCCAGGTGGCACAGCCCTTTACCCGCAAAGACGCCCTGCGCGCCATGGACGAGGGCAAGATCGCCGTGTTTGGCGGCGGCACCGGCAACCCCTTCTTCTCCACCGACACGGCAACGGCCCTGCGCGCCGTGGAAGTGAGCGCCGATGTGATGTTCAAGGCCACCATGGTGGACGGCGTGTACGACAAGGACCCCCACAAGTACCCCGACGCCAAGAAGTACGATACCCTCACCTTCACCAAGGTGCTGGAGGACCAGCTGGCCGTCATGGATGGCACCGCTGCCACCCTGTGCCGCGACAACAAGCTGCCCATCCTGGTGTTTGATCTGGCCGACCCGGACAACATCGCAAAGGCTGTGCAGGGCGAGAACGTGGGCACGCTGGTGTATGAGGGCTGACCGCGTATAGCCTTCTGCGCAGAAACATACAATGAAGGGCGGGGCTGCCCGGTGCACTCTGCCCACCGAATATATCAACAGGAACAGGAGACTACAACAATGAGCAGCAACACCAAGGTTTACGAAGAAAAGATGAAGAGCTCGGTGGAGCACCTGGGCCGCGAGCTGGCCGCTGTGCGTGCAGGCCGTGCAAACCCCGCTGTGCTGGACAAGGTGACCGTGGACTACTACGGCGCGCCCACCCCCATCCAGCAGGTGGCATCCGTGGCTGTCAGCGAGGCCCGCACCCTGACCATCACCCCCTGGGACCGCACCCTGCTGCGTGCCATCAGCAAGGCCATCATGGCCAGCGACGTGGGCATCAACCCCATCGACGACGGCCAGACCATCCGCCTGAACTTCCCGGCTCCCACCGAGGAGCGCCGCAAGCAGCTGGCCAAGGAAGTCTCCAAGCTGGGCGAGGAGGCCAAGGTGGCTGTGCGCAACATCCGCCGCGACGCCATGGACAAGGCCAAGGTCATGAAGAAGGCCGGTGAGCTGACCGAGGACAGCCAGAAGACCATGGAAGAGGATGTCCAGAAGCTGACCGACAAGTATATCAAGAACATCGACGCTGCCGTGGAAGAAAAGCAGAAGGAGATCATGTCCGTCTGATCCGGCTGCGCTGAGCAGAACAACAATGTAAGGTGTCGTGCGCTGGTGGGGGAGCCGCTTTTCAAAAAAGCAGCGCCTGTGGTGCGCGGCACTTTTTTCAGGGCAGCAATGCTGCCGGGAGGAGCAAATGGCACATCCCAGAGAGTTTGCGGAGGGGCTGTCCATCGGCATCATCATGGACGGCAACGGCCGCTGGGCCAAGAACCGGGGCCTGCCCCGCACCGCCGGGCACAAAAAAGGCGCCGAGGTGTTCAGCGATATCGCGGACTACTGCGACGAGCTGGGCGTTTCGTCGGTGTACTTCTATGCCTTTTCCACCGAGAACTGGAAGCGCCCGCTGGAAGAAGTGAACGCCATCATGCGGCTGTTCGGCGAATACCTGCTGAAGGGGTTTGACTACAAGAACCGCAACATCCGCATCAAATTCATGGGCGACCGCACCGTGCTGGACGAGAAGCTGCAGCGGCTGATGAACAAGCTGGAAGGGGAGTCGGCAGTCAAGACCGGCATGACCCTGAACATTGCCATCAACTACGGCGGCCGCCCGGAGATCGTGCGGGCCGCGCAGCAGTTGGCGGAAAAGGCCGCAGCCGGGCAGCTGAAGCCGGAAGAGATCACTGAGCAGATGCTCAGCGATGCCATGTACACCGCCGGGCAGAAGGACCCGGACTTTATCCTGCGGCCCAGCGGAGAAAAGCGTCTGTCCAACTTCATGCTGTGGCAGGCCGCTTATGCAGAGCTGGTGGAAATGGACGTTCTGTGGCCGGACTTTACCCGTGCCGACCTGGACGCTGCCATTGAGGAGTATAACCACCGGTCCCGCCGCTTTGGCGGGCTGTAAGGCAGCAACGACACCCAAAATATCCTGTGCACGGCGCAGGGACCGGAATACCCGACCGTTCCTCGGGTTGTGCGGCACCCGCAAGAGGGGAGTGCCTTCCGGCAGAACAAAGGAGAGCCAACCTATGAAAACACGCATTATCACAGCCATTGTGGGCATCATCGTCCTCATTGGCGTCATGTTCACCTTCAACACGCTGATCTTCAATCTGGTCATTGCAGCCATCACGCTCATTGCCATCCACGAGATCTACAATGCGCTGGGCTTTACCAAAAAGGACTGGCTGATGTACGCGGCACTGGTGCCGTATACCCTGCTGGTGATGACCTCCAACTACATGGTCATGCGCCGTCTGGTCATGCCGGTGTCCTTTGTGCTGGTCACCTTTTACGCCATCTATCTGGTGGTGCGCAACGGGACCATCAGCTACCAGAAGGCCAGCGGTCTGCTCGTGTTTTCGGGCATCGTGATCTTCTGCTTCTACTCCTTCATCCGGCTCAAGGAACTGCTGCCGGTGGAGCAGTTCGGCTACGATGCGGTGTTCTTCATCCTGCTCATCCTCTGCTTTGCCTGGGGCGGCGACACCTGCGCCTACTTTGCGGGCCGCGCCTTCGGCAAGCATAAGCTGTGCCCGGTGGTCAGCCCCAAAAAGACCGTGGAGGGTGCCATCGGCGGCGTGCTGGGCACCATGGTGTTCGGCGTGGTGGCGACCCTGATCTACTCGGTGGCCGCCGACCGCATGGAGGCCTTCACCCGCTCCAACATCGGCGTGTCGATGTACGTCATCATTGCCCTGCTGGGCTGTGTGGCGGCGGTGCTGGGCATTTATGGTGACCTGTTTGCCAGCGTGGTCAAGCGCCAGTGCGGCATCAAGGACTACGGCACCATTTTCCCGGGCCACGGCGGCATTCTGGATCGTTTTGACAGCGTGATGTTCATTGCGCCCTTTGTGACCATGGTCATCACGGCGGTGTTCTACAAGTAAAAAAGGGGGAACGTGCCATGTCGAAAAAAATTACGCTGCTGGGCTCCACCGGCTCCATCGGCACCCAGAGCCTGGATGTGATCCGGGCACAGGGGTATGAGGTGTTCGGCCTGTCGGCCCACAGCCATGTGGAAAAGATCCTGCAGCAGATCGAGGAATTCCACCCGAAATACGTCTGCATGACCGACCCGGACGCCGCCGCAAGGCTGGATGCCGCGCTGTCCGGCCGGGCGGGTGCGCCCAAATTGCTCACCGGCCCGGAGGGCCTGCGGCAGCTGGCCGCGCTGGACGGCCCGGACGTGGTGCTGAACAGTGTGGTGGGCATTGCGGGCCTGGGTGCCAGCCTGACTGCCATCGAGAGCGGCCACGATCTGGCCCTGGCCAACAAGGAGAGCCTTGTCACCGGCGGCCATCTGGTCACCCGGGCGGTGGCACAGCACGGCGTGAAGCTGCTGCCCGTGGACAGTGAGCATTCGGCCATCTTCCAGTGCCTGCAGGACAAGGAGAGCGCCCCCAGCCTGACCAAGATCCTGCTCACGGCGTCCGGCGGGCCGTTCTTCGGCATGAAAACCGAGGAACTGCGCACCAAGACCAAGGCGGATGCCCTCAAGCACCCCAACTGGAACATGGGGGCCAAGATCACCATTGACTCCGCCACCCTCATGAATAAGGGTCTGGAACTCATTGAGGCGGTGTGGCTGTTCGGCCTGCCGCCGGAGAAGATCCAGATCGTGGTGCAGCGCCAAAGCATCGTGCACTCGGCGGTGCAGTTCAGCGATCATTCGGTCATTGCCCAGCTGGGCGTGCCGGATATGCGCATCCCCATCCAGTACGCCCTGACCTACCCCAAGCGGGTGCCGGGCGTGGTGCCGGAGCTGGACTTTGCGGCCCTGAAGGTGCTGACCTTTGATGTGGCCGACGACGAGACCTTCCGCTGCCTTGCCGCCTGCAAAAAGGCCATCAAGAAGGGCGGCCTTGGCCCCTGTGCGGCCAACGGTGCCAACGAGGAAGCTGTGAAGCTGTTCCTGGAGGACAAGATCGGCTTCCTGGACATCGGCCGTCTGGTGGAAGCCGTCGTGGACAGCGACCGCTTCGGCGGCGACTACACCCTCAGCGATGTGTACGAGTGCGACCGCATGGCACGGGAGTTCGTGCGGGCACATCTTTGATTTTTAGGAGTACGAATGTCAGTTTTTATCACGCTGCTTGCAGCGCTGTTCGTGTTCAGCGCCGTGATCGCCATCCATGAGTTCGGCCACTTTGCGGTGGCAAAGCTCTGCGGCATCCGGGTCAACGAGTTTTCCATCGGCATGGGCCCGGCCCTCTGGAAAACCGTCCGCAAGGGCACCCAATACACCCTGCGGGCCCTGCCGGTGGGCGGCTATGTGGCGCTGGAAGGGGAGGAAAGCCCCGAGAGCCAGCAGGCCGAAGCCGCCCGTGACCGGCGGGAGGAAGCGGCACCCGCCCCGGTGCCGCCGGAAGAAGGCACCGGCATCCCCCTGAACGAGGCCCCGGTCTGGCAGCGGATGCTGGTGATGGTGGCCGGTGCGGTCATGAACTTTGTGCTGGGGTTCGTGGTGCTGCTGATCCTGCTCACGGCCCAGAGCTCCCCGCTGACCAGCAAGGTGATCTATGCCGTGGAGGACGGTGCCCTTTGCGGCCAGACCGGCCTGCAGGCGGGGGACGAGATCGTTGCGGTGAACGGCCGCCGCTGCTTCGTGGCCAACGATATCATCTATGAGCTGGTGCGCACCGAGCAGTACCGGGCTGACTTTACCGTACTGCGGGACGGCCAGACCGTGGAGCTGCCGGATGTGCAGTTCGACACCTGGACGGACGAAGCCGGGCAGGTGCACATGAGCCTGGGCTTTACCGTGTACGGGTTGGCCAAGACGCCCCGCAACGTGCTGCGGGAGGCCGGCAACAGTATGCTGTACTACGGGCGCATCATTTTTACCTCCCTCGCGGACCTGCTCCGCGGGCGGGAGAGCATCAACAATCTTTCCGGGCCGGTGGGCATCGTGACGGCCATCGGGCAGGCGGCCAGCTACGGTTGGCAGGATCTGCTGCAGATGCTGGCCCTCATTACCATCAACCTGGGCATCTTAAACCTGCTGCCCTTCCCGGCGCTGGACGGCGGCAAGGTGGTGTTCCTGGCCATTGAGGGCATCACCGGCCATGCTGTGCCGGAAAAGCTGCAGGGCAGCCTGACCGTTGCGGCCTTTGCGCTGCTGTTCGGGCTGATGATCTTTGCAACCTACAACGATATCATCCGGCTCATCACCGGAGCTGTATAACAGAAAGGGGAACCACAGGATGCGGCAGTTGAAACGAGAAGTGAAGATCGGCAATGTGACCATTGGCGGCAACCATCCCATTGCGGTGCAGACCATGCTGAATGTGCCGGTGGAGGACATTGCCGGCAACGTGGCACAGGCAAAGCGGTGCGAAGCCGCCGGCTGCCAGATCCTGCGGGTGACCTGCCCCAGCGCAGCCGACGCCAAGTGCATCGAGGCCGTGAAGAACGCGGTGAGCATCCCCATCGTGGCGGATATCCACTTTGACTACCGCGCTGCGCTGGCCTGCGCCGACGTGGGCGTGGACAAGATCCGCATCAACCCCGGCAACATCGGCGACGACGACCGGGTGAAGGCGGTGGTGGACGCCTGCCAGCAGAAGAACATCCCCATCCGCATCGGCGTCAACGGTGGCAGCCTGGAAAAGCACATTCTTGCCAAGTACGGTGCCCCTACCCCGGAAGCCATGGTGGAGAGCGCCCTGTACCATGTGCGCCTGCTGGAAAAGTTCGACTTCAACAACATCGTCATTTCCATCAAGAACTCCAACGTGCCCCGCATGATGGAGGCTTACCGCCAGCTGAGTGCCGTCACCGACTACCCACTGCATGTGGGCGTGACCGAGGCCGGCACCTACCAGATGGGCCTGCTCAAGAGCGGCATGGGCATCGGCGGCATGCTGCTGGAGGGCATCGGCGACACCATTCGCGTTTCGCTGGCCGCCGAGCCGGAAAAGGAAGTGGAAGCCGGTTACAACATCCTGCGGGCCGTGGGTTTCCCGGTGGCAGGGCCGGAGGTCATCACCTGCCCCACCTGCGGCCGCACCCAGTACCCCTGCACCGAGATCGCCAACGAGGTGGAAAAGCGGCTGCAGGGCTACAAAAAATCCATTAAGGTGGCCGTGATGGGCTGCGTGGTCAATGGCCCCGGTGAGGCCCGGGAGGCCGACATCGGCATTGCCGGCGGCAAAGGCGAAGCCGTGCTGTTCCTCCACGGCAAGCCGGTGAAAAAGCTCACCGGTGACAACATTCTGGACCAGTTCATGGACGAGATCTATAAACTGTAAACACTGTATTTTCTCTGCTGCCACGCCTGCGGACACAGGCGCGGCAGTTTGTGCTGTATAAAAAGGAGTATCACCCGTGACACCACTCGTTTCCCAGCTCTGGCCGCAGTTCATGGCGGACCCGGCGTTTGCGTCCTGCTTCGGGCAGGTGATCGTGGAACATGCCCGCATGCTGCGGCAGAGCCAGCAGGTCATTTTTACCCTGCGCAGTGCCGCCCCGCTGGACAAGGGCCTGTGCGCCCGGCTGCTGGCTTCGCTGCAGCCCGATTATGAGGGCTTTGAACTGAAGATCGAGAACCACTTCGGCTATGCCATGCTGGACGAAACGGCCCTGCGGGACCTGCTGGAGGAAATGAAGGCGGACGGTGTGCCCATCAACGGCTTTCTGGACCGGTGCAGCATCACCATCCTGGGGCAGAGCATCACCGTCGGGGTGCGCCACGGCACGAAGTTTTTGCAGGAGATGGGCTTTGAAAAGCTGCTGGCAGACTGCATCGCCCGCCACACCGGGGTGACGCCCAAAGTCAGCCTGATCAGCGCTGTAAGCGAGGCCGAGCAGCACCAGATGGAGGAAAAGCTGGAGCGCAAGATCGCCCCGCCGGTGGTCAAGTTCGAGAAAAAGAATACCGCTCCGTCCATCAAGGTGGAGGGGCTGGACCTGACCGACAAGCCGGTGACCATCTTCCACGGCAAAATGTTCACCCCCAAAAACCTCACCCCCCTCAAGGATCTGGGCGGCGAGGGCGGCAAGTGCACCATCTGGGGCGATGTGTTCTTTACTGAGGTCAAGGGCAACTATCGCAAGATCTACACCGTGTCCATCACCGACTACACCGGCTCCATCAACCTCAAGATCCGCGCGCAGGAGGGCGAGGACTGCTCCAAGTGGGAGAGCATCGGCAAGGGTACCACGGTCATCGTGCGCGGCGACTGCTCCTATGATAAGTACGAGCATGACTACATCGTGTACCCCTACGATGTGCTGTTCGTGGAGCGCAAAAAGCGGGAGGACAGCGCCCCGGTCAAGCGAGTGGAGCTGCACCTGCACACCAAACTGTCCAGCATGGACGGCTTCTGCGACCCCGGCGGCATCGTGCGGCTGGCCCACCGCATGGGGCACCCGGCCATTGCCATCACCGACCACGGCGTGTGTCAGGGCTACCCGGAAGCCATGCTGGCGGCCGATGACATCCACAAGAAAGACCCGGACTTCAAGCTCATCTACGGCTGTGAGGCCTACTTTGTGGACGATATGATCCCCTGCGTGTACGGTGTGCAGGAGCAGCCCCTGACCGGTGAGTTCTGCGTGTTCGACACCGAGACCACCGGCCTGGACCCCGGCGTGGAGTATATGACCGAGATCGGCGGCGTCATCGTGCGCAACGGCGAGGTGATGGAGGAATTTGACACCTTTGTCAAGCCCGGCAAGCCCATCACCCCCAAGATCACCGAGATCACCGGCATCACCAACGAGATGGTGGCCGATGCTCCCAGCGAGAAGGAAGCGCTGGAAGCGTTTCTCAAGTTTGCAGGGGGCCGCATTCTGGTGGGCCACAATGTGCACTCCTTCGATATGCGCTTTCTGCGGGCTGCCGCCAAGCGCAGCGGTATCTCGCTGGAAAATGTGACCTATATCGACACCCTGACCATGGCGCAGGCGATGTACCCCGGCCTGCACAACTACAAGCAGGGCACCATCAACAAGCATCTGGAGCTGCCCGCCTACGAGGCACACCGCGCCTGCGAGGACTCCGCCGCACTGGGCCGCATCTTCTGTGTGATGCTCAAGGACCTGGAAGAAAAACAGGTGACGAAGGTCAGCGAGATCAACACCGGCCTGGGCGGCAACCGCGAGGTGCTGAAAAAGAAGTATTACCACCTGATCATCCTGGTCAAGAACCAGATGGGCCTGAAGAATCTGTACAAGATCGTGAGCGAGGCCCATGTCAACTACTTCTTCAAAAAGCCCCGGGTGCCCCGCAGCCTGCTGAACAAGTACCGGGACGGCCTGCTGCTCACCAGTGCCTGCGAGGCCGGTGAGCTGTATCGTGCCATCGTGGACGGCACCCCCTATGAGGAACTGAAAAAGATCGCCTCCTACTACGACATTCTGGAGATCCAGCCCCTGGGCAACAACGCCTACATGGTGCGCGAGGGCAAGGTGGACAGCGAGGAGAAGATCAAGGACTTCAACCGCACGGTCATAAAGCTGGGCGAGGACCTGCACAAGCCGGTGATCGCCACCGGCGACGTGCACTTCACCGAGCCGGAAGATGCCGTGTACCGTGCGGTGCTGCAGGCGGGCAACGGCTTCAAGGATGCCGACAACCAGCCGCCGCTGTTCTTCCGCACCACACAGGATATGCTGGACCAGTTCTACTATCTGCCCAAGGAGAAGGCCTACGAGGTGGTGGTCAAGAACCCGCGCAAAATCGCGGCCATGATCGACAACACCGTGCGGGCCATCCCGCGGGGCACCTACCCGCCCAGCATCGAGGGCGCGGAACAGCAGCTGCGCGACGCCACCTGGGAGCACGCCAAGCGGGACTACGGCGACCCCCTGCCCGAGATCGTGGAAAAGCGGCTGCAGAAGGAGCTGGACTCCATCTGCGGCCATGGCTACGCGGTGCTGTATGTCATCGCGGTCAAGCTGGTGGCCTACTCCAACGCCGGAGGCTACCAGGTAGGCAGCCGTGGTTCGGTGGGCTCGTCGGCTGTAGCCCACTTCTCCGGCATCTCGGAGGTGAACAGCCTGCCGCCCCATTACCGCTGCCCCAAGTGCAAGTACAGCGAGTTCATCACCGACGGCAGCGTGGACGACGGCTTTGACCTGCCGGACAAGAACTGCCCCCACTGCGGCACCCGGATGCTGGTGGACGGCCACGATATCCCCTTCGAGACCTTCCTGGGCTTCTACGGCGACAAGGAACCCGATATCGACCTGAACTTCTCCGGTGAGTATCAGTCCAACGTGCACCGCTACACCGAGGAGCTGTTCGGCAAGGCCAACGTGTTCAAGGCCGGTACGGTGTCCGGTATTCAGGACAAGACCGCCTACGGCTACGTCAAGAAGTATCTGGAAGAGCGGGGCCGCACCGTGAACCACGCCGAGGAAAACCGCCTGACGCTGGGCTGCACCGGCGTCAAGCGTACCACGGGCCAGCACCCCGGCGGCATGGTCGTTGTGCCGGACACCTATGAAATTTACGATTTCTGCCCCATCCAGCACCCGGCAGATGACGTGGCAGGCGGTCTGCTGACCACTCACTTCGAGTTCAAGTATCTGCACGATACCCTGCTCAAGCTGGACGAGCTGGGCCACGATATGCCCACCTTCTACAAGTATTTTGAGGAATATACCGGCATCCCGGTGGACTCCATCCCCATGAACGACCCCAAGGTGTACAGCCTGCTCACCAGCCCGGAAGCGCTGGGCGTGACCCCGGAACAGATCGACAGCCAGACCGGTACCTTCGGCATTCCGGAAATGGGCACCAACTTCGTGCGCGGCATGCTGGTGGAGGCCCGGCCCAAGAACTTTTCGGAGCTGATCCAGATCTCGGGCCTGTCCCACGGCACCGACGTGTGGACCGGCAACGCCGATGAGCTAATCCGCAGCGGTACCTGCACCATCGCAGAGGTCATCGGCTGCCGTGACAGCATCATGCTGTACCTGCTGCGCAAGGGGTTGGAACCCAAGATGGCCTTTGACATCATGGAGGCCGTGCGTAAGGGCAAGGTGGCCAAGGGCGGTTTCAAGGACGGCTGGGAGGAAGCCATGCGGGAGCATGATGTGCCGGACTGGTACATCGAGAGCTGCCGCAAGATCAAATATATGTTCCCCAAGGCCCACGCGGTGGCCTATCTGATGAGTGCCATCCGTCTGATGTGGTTCAAAATTTACAAGCCGCAGGCCTTCTATGCGGTGTACTTCACCGTGCGCGGCGACGACATCGACTATGAGGCCGCCATCGGCGGGGCTGCTGTGGCCCGTGCTCACATGGAAGAGGTCAAGCGCCGCCTGAAGGAGGAAAAGAACGCCAAGGACGAGGACGTTCTGGTGAGCCTGCAGCTGGTGAACGAAATGCTGGTGCGCGGGTACGAGTTCTTGCCCATCGAGCTGGGCAAGAGCCGCGGCTCCAAATATGTGGTGGAGGACGGCAAGGTGCGCCTGCCCTTCAGTTCTCTGAAGGGTCTGGGCGGTGCTGCTGCCGACGCGCTGGAGCGGGTGACCATCCACGGAGAGGAATATATCTCGGTGGAGGAGCTGCAGCAGGCCTCCGGCGTCGGTCAGGGCATCCTGGATCGTCTGCGTCAGGTGGGCGCCCTGGGCGACCTGCCGGAGAGCAGCCAGGTGAGCTTCTTCTGATAAAAAAACTTGACACCATATGTGACACCACATATAATAGAAGCAGGAGCATGAACCATGTCAAAATGGGATAAACTGATCGCACGCATCTGTGCACTTTCCAAAGATATGCGGTTCGATGAGCTGCGCAAGGTGCTGGAAAGCTACGGCTATGTGATGTATGCGCCCCGGAGCGGGAGCAGCCACTACACCTTCCGCAAGGCGGGATGCCAGCCGATCACGATCCCGAAGCATGAGCCGATCAAAAAGGTATACGTTGAGATGGTGAGGCAGATCGTAGAGAGTGAGGCGAAGAACGATGAAAACGCTGAATGAATATCTTGCCATGCCCTATCGGATGGAGATCGTGGAGGACCGGGAAGAGGGCGGTTTCGTGGTTTCCTTTCCGGAGCTGCCGGGCTGCATTACCTGCGGCGAAACGCTGGAAACCGCTGTGGCGAACGCACAGGATGCCAAAAAAGCCTGGCTGGAAGCAGCCCTTGCGGACGGTGTGGTGATCCAGGAGCCGGACAGTCTGGAAAAATACTCCGGTCAGTTCAAGCTGCGGATGCCGCGCAGCCTGCACCGCGCATTGGCAGAGCACTCCCAGCAGGAGGGCATCAGCATGAACCAATACTGTGTGTATCTGCTGGCCAAGAACGACGCTCTGCACGCGGGCTGACAAGCGGACAGCAACACAACAAAAACTCCCCCTGCGGTGGGCATTTGCTCACGGCAGGGGGAGTTGCTGTTTTTCAGGGAACAGGTCAGCCGGAGGAATTGCTTACTCCACACTGATCATATAATAATACACGGGCTGACCGCCGCGGATGTGGCTGACTTCCACATGGTTGGGGCACTTTGCCTTGACGATCTCGGTAACCTTCTCGGCGTCCTCGTCGCTCACGTCGCAGCCGGAGATGATGGTGACGAAGCTGGAGTCCTTTTTGCACATACCCCGGGCCAGACGGTAGGTGGCCTTGGTGATATCGGTGGAGGTGGAAACGATCTTGCCGTTCTCCAGTGCCATGATCTCGCCCTTCTTGATGCGCTTGCCGTCGTACTCGCTGTCGCGGGCGGCGTAGGTGATCAGGCCGGTGGACACCTTGTCGGCGGCCGCCATCATGTTGATGGTGTTGGTCTCGGCGTTCACGGAGGGGTCAAAGTTCAGCATGGCGGTGATGCCCATGGGCACGGTGCGGGTGGGCAGAACCACGACCTGACGGTCGGCCAGTTTCTCGGCCTGCTCGGCGGCCATGATGATGTTCTTGTTGTTGGGCAGAACGAACACGGTCTTGGCCGGTACGCTCTGGATGGCTGCCAGAATGTCCTCGGTGGAGGGGTTCATGGTCTGGCCGCC
>CDZW01039739.1_pt1 | contig 25438 bp, 18 predicted proteins | sample 557511 | NCBI WGS metagenome assembly CDZW01 (sample SAMEA3182067, study PRJEB8094) | gut metagenome | biome: human; feature: gut; material: Stool; isolation source: human stools | place: Canada | collected 2013-03-05 | reverse complement strand
CCCGTGGAACAGTTGGGGCGTTGCCCCAAACCCCACAAGGGAGCTCCGCCCCTTGACCCCGCAAGGGGGATTCCCCCTTGACCCTTTTTTTGCCGCCCGGCTTGAGTGCCTTTCCCTACGCTTTGGGTTAAGCGGCTTTTTTCGCCTTTACAGCGGCAGGGGCTTCACATACCCCACCTCTACCCCAACTTCCTGCAGCTTCAAAATCATCGGCATCAGCCGCGCGTCCTCCGGCGTTTGCGTTACCAGATACAGCCGCACATTCGGCCCCATCCTCCGCATCGACAGCATCACATCCACCATCTGACTATCCAAACGCGCCGTAATCACCACCGTACACCCCACCTTCCGCATCCGCCGCATTTCCAGCAGCAGCACCTTCGCGAAAGGCTCCGGATTGCTGAAATCCGCGCACGCAAGGTTTTCCAGCAGCATTTTCAGCCCCATGTCCTTGTCCAGCTCCACCGGGTGCGCGCCGGGAAGCGGAAGGCGCGCCGGATGCTCGGCTTTCGCTGCCTGTACCATCACCGACGCGGCGGTTTCAATCAGCGCGTCGCGCAGGTCGGCGTCTTCCTCCGAATCAGCCTGCTTTGGCGGTTCGGCGCAGTCCAGCAGGACGAGCGCGTCCGGCTGAACGGGGTCTTCAAAGCGGCGAACGAGCGCCTCCTGCTTGCGGGCGGATAACTTCCAGTGGATTTTTTTCATCGGGTCGCCGGGCTGATAGGTGCGCACGTCGGTGGGGTTCGTCACGTCCTCGGAGGCGCGCGCCATCGCTTCCGTGCCCATTTCGCCGGAGGACAGGCGGAGCGGCGCGATGTCGAACAGCTGCGGCAGTACGAGCAGTTCCCCGCCGTCCATATTCGGCTTCTGGCGAATCGTGCATACGCCGAAGAAGTCCGACAGCATCACGCTCTGCACGCCGGGTTGAATCGCGCCGACGTGCGCGGCATGGAAGGTAAGCTCCAGCGCCTGTGACCGCCCCGGACGGAGCTGCATCATCTGCGTACCGCTGGCAGTGCTGTTCGCGCCGTTGACGCTGGAGAGTTCCAGCCACATCGGGGCAAGCGGAATCCACCCGCGCCGCTTGACCTGCACGCTCAGCGTCACATCTTCGCCGCGCTGCACCCGCTCGGTGGAGGCGCGGGAGGATACCTCCAGCGTGGCGGACGCGCGGAACACGCCGTAAATCCCGCTCAGGCACAGCAGCGCAATCAGCAGCGCGGGCATCAGGAAAACGGGACTGCCGGTGGAGAACGCCGCCGTCAGCAGTGTCAGCGTGACGAGAATGGGCAGCGTCAAATGCAGCGTCACCTGCCGCGCCGAACGGTTCTCTGCCTGCTTCATGGCGCTCACAGCTTCACCGGCACGGGCGTATTCTGAACGATGCGCCGGACGACACTTTCCGGCGTCACGCCCTTCATGCGCGCTTCGGGGCTGAGCACGAGGCGGTGCGCAAGCACTTGCACCGCCATGTGCTGCACGTCCTCCGGCACGATGTAGTCGCGCCCGGCGAGCAGCGCGCACGCCTGCGCCCCGTGGATGAGGGCAATGGCGGCGCGGGTGGATGCGCCCAGCTGCAAGGCGGCATCCTGACGGGTGGCGGCGGCGATGGTCGCCACATACGAGCGAACCTCCGGCGAGCAGTAAATCTGCGTAACCATTTCCTGCATGGCAATAACGTCCGCCGCCGAGCAGACGGGGGACAGCGTCGCCATCGGCTTCACCACGCCGGAATAGCGTTCCAGCACGTCCATCTCCTGCTCAATCGTCGGGTAGCCGATGGACAGGCGCAGGAAAAAGCGATCCATCTGCGCTTCCGGCAGGGGATATGTGCCCACAAATTCGCCCGGATTCTGCGTCGCCAGCACGATAAAGGGCTGCGGCACGGGGTGCGTCACGCCATCCACCGTCACCTGCTGCTCTTCCATCACTTCCAGCAGGGCGGACTGCGTTTTCGGGCTGGTGCGGTTGATTTCGTCCGCCAGCACCACCTGACTCATCACCGAGCCTTCGCGGTATTCCGTTTCGCCGGTCTTGAAGTTGACCAGCGTGTAGCCTGTCACGTCGGAGGGCATCAGGTCGGGGGTGAACTGAATGCGCCGGAACGTGCAGTCCAGCGATTTCGCCAAGGCGCTGGCGAGCGTCGTCTTGCCCACACCCGGCACGTCCTCAATCAGCACATGCCCCCGGCACAACAGCGCAATCAGCGCATATTCGATAACTTCCTGCTTGCCCACGATAACGGTGCTGATATTGTTCATCAGCCTTTGAATCATTTGCCGCGGCTGCATACTGCGCCTCCTCTTCGTTGATTCCTCCATCAGTATACCCGTTTTCGGCGGATATTGCAAGCAAAGGGCGCTGTTTTTACATTTGCGCGCCGCGGAGAGAGAATGAATTTTCAACGTCCGTTTATCTTTCTGCTGAATGCTTGACACGGTCAAGGTTTTATGCTATGCTTCGTATTTGTTGATATTCCCGGCATTTTGCCGCATTATGGGAGGAAAGCATGATTCGCATCGTCACCGAATCCATGTCCGATTTTACGCAGGAGGAAGCCAAGGCCGCTGATCTCATCGTGATGCCGCTGCCGATTCGCTTCGGCATGGAGGAATACTGGGATGACGGCGTATCCCTGACGCAGGATGATTTTTATGCGCGCCTGCGGGTCGCCAAGGAACTGCCCAAGACCAGCCAGGTGCCGGTGGAACATTACCGCAAGTGCTTCAACCGTCTGCTGGAGAATCCGGAGGATGAAGTGCTGGTGATAACCGGCTCGTCGAAGCTGTCCGGGTGCTACCAGTCGGCGTGCATTGCGCGGGAGGCGTGCCACGACCCGGCGCGCGTGACGGTGCTGGATTCGCTCAACGCGACGTGTGCGGAGTACATGCTCGTCGATCAGGCGCTGCGCTATCGCCGCGAGGGTGTCAGCGATATGCCGACCATGCTGGCGAAGCTGCGCGACGTGATGGCGCACTACAAAATCATCGGCATGGCGGCTGACCTCAAATATCTCGTCATGGGCGGACGGCTTTCGCCTTTGATGGGCAAGCTGGGCAACCGCCTGAGCATCAAGCCGACGCTGAAGATTGAGGACGGCATCGTCAGCAAGGCGGGCATGGTGCACGGAATGGCGAAGGGGCGCGCGTGGTACATCGAGCAGCTGAAGGAGTGTCCGCCCGATACGGACGTTCCGGTCTATATCGGCGGCGCGGACTGCCCGGAGACGGTTGCGCTCATCAAGTCGCAGATTGAAGCGGCGAATCTCGGCATTCAGGATATCCGCTGCGTCAAAATCGGGTGTCTGATTGGCACTTATGTTGGCCCTGAACTGACGCTCGTTGCGTGGAAGCGGAAATAATCAAAACGGCAGCTCTCCCCAAATCGCGGGAAGGCTGCCGTTTCTTTATCTGAATCTGCACAGCGCAACGTGCAAATCCACCGTCACATGCGCATCCGCTTTTTGCGCCAGCGCATCCTTCTCCGCCGCCGACAAGTCGTGATTCAGCGGCGTCATGCGCACGAAATCGCCCCATAATTCTGGCGAAACGGGCAGTGTCTCATGCACCCGCACCGCCTTCACCAGCTGCGCCCTCTCCCGCAGGTACGCATCCACCTGCCCTTCCTCGTAGGCGGACATGCCCCGCGCCGCGCGAATCTCCCGCAAATAGTCCTGCCCCGGATAGACCTTCACCAGCACGCCGTCCGGGGATAGTACGCGGCGGAACTCGTCGTAATTCGCGGGGGTCAGTACATCCAGCAGGGCGGAAAACGTGCCGTCCGCAAAAGGCAGGCGGCGCAAATCTCCCACGCACCAGACGGCTTGGCAGGGCTGATTCGTTGCTTGCAGAATCGCGTCCCGACTGATGTCGATGCCCGCACCGATGCTGTCGGTTCGGCGCGTCAGCAGAGCGTTCAGGTACCAGCCTTCGCCACAGCCCGCGTCAAGCAGCTTTTGGGGCGCATCCGGCAGCAGCGCGTCGATGGCGTCCGCGACCGGCTGATAGCACCCCGCCGCGAACACGCGCTCACGGGCGGCAAACAGCGCCGCGTCATAGAACGTATCCACCTGCGCCGAAAGCAGATTAACGCACCCGCGCCGGTTCACATTCACGGCGTGGCCGCCCGCGCAAATCAGGTTGTCGCCCTGCCGGGAAAGCAGACGGCGGCAGACGGGGCAAATCAGCCCGTGCAAATCGGAAACGGCGGCAAACAGCTTTTCGCGCTTGGAAAGCATCGCAAAATCCTCCTTGATATGCTGGACAAATAGGTCAAAGGGGTGTACAATATGCCTGAAATCCATCAGGAAAGGATGAGGAATATGTCTCGAATCGAAACCGTACGCGCCGCGATGATGCAGGCAATGAAGGATCACGACAAGGAGCGCAAGGAAGCGCTGTCGCTGCTGCTGTCCGCGCTGAAAAACAAGGCGATTGACAAGCGCGCCGACCTCACGGAGGACGAAGAGAACACCGTCGTCCTGCGCGAAATCAAGCAGTGTCAGGAATCCATTGAGCAGGCGAACGGCCGTGAGGATATTATCGCGGAAAACACGCTGCGCATGAAGGTTTATCAGGAGTTCGCGCCGAAGATGATGTCCGAGGATGAGGTGGAGGCGGAAGTGACCGCTGTGCTGGCGGAACTGGGGCTGGATGCGCCGACCGCGAAGCAGAAGGGGCTTATCATGAAAACGCTCATGCCGCGCGTGAAGGGCAAGGCAGACGGCGCGCTGGTGCAGAATGTGCTTGCGCGGCATCTTGCGTAAGTCATTATACCAGAAATCGAAATCAAAGAAAAGGGGGAGCAGCCCGCATGAGCTGCTCCCTTTTCGATTGGGTTAAGGCACTACCGCACAATTCGTCGGCAGCGCTGGCGATGCCTTTTCTGCCATCTGCTTCTTGCAGAAATCTCGATTTACCTCCAGTAAACCTTCGATTTCTGCAATCGCATCTGACAAAAAATGCATTCGCCATCGCACCAACTCATTTGTGCGGTATTGCCTTAATAGCATCAGCTGTTCGCCAGCGTAATCACCATCCCCGCCGTTTTCGCGCCTACCACGTCGCCCCTGCAAGGCTCAAACGCAACCGTGCGCGTTCCGCTGCCCGCGTCCGTGAAGGACAGCTTGTAGGTCATCGTCCCGTCCGTTACGTCGTAGATGTAGCGGTTCACGCTGCCGTCAATGTACACGCGGATGCTCGTCGTGTTTTTGACGGTCATGGTGAAGGTGATTTCCTCGTTCAGCGCCGCCGTCGTTTTGTCCGCGCTGATGGCGGAAATCGTCGGCGCGGCTTCTGCTGGTTCGCTCACGTCGCGCATCGGTGGATTTGTCGCGTCCACAAAAGACGCTGCAGGGGCGGTTGCCGCGATGGTGGTTTCGCCCTTCACCACGCTGATTGTTCCCGCCGTCAAGCCGTTCGCCGTCGCCGTAATCTTCATTGCGCCGGAAGCCCCGTCGTGCTTCACCACGCAAAGGCACTTGCCGCTGAACGCGCTGTGACGGCTTCCGGAGAGCTTCTCCACATTCGCGCCGTGACCGTTGTCCGTGCCGATAATCGTTCCGCCCATGACCGTAAAGGCCACGCTGTTGTCAGCACTCGGACAGAGCGTGCCGTTCTTGTCCAGTACGTCGCAGGTGATGTAGACCAAATCATCCGACGCGGTGTTGACCGCTGTCTTGTCGCTGGAAAGCGCCAGCTTCGCGGGCGCTCCCGCCGTGTATTGAATGTCCTGCGCAATCAGATTGCCGGAAGCGTCGTATCCATTCGCGACGATGGTTCCCGCCGCGTAAGCCACCGTGTAGGCGTACTGATTCTTCGTCCCGCGCTGCGAAAGCGCCTTTTTGCCCAGCGACACGCCGTTCAAGAATAGCTCGACGGATGCGCAGTTGGAGTACAGCCATACGTCGATATTGCCGAATTCGTGCGTCCAGTGCGGCAGCATATGAATCATCGGGCGGCTGTCCCACATGGACTGGTACATGAAATAAATGTCCTTCGGGAATCCGCAGGTGTCCACGATGCCGAAATAGCTGCTCTTCGCCGGATATTTGTTCCATTCGGTCGGTTCGCCGATGTAGTCAAAACCCGTCCAGACGAAATGACCGCAGGAACGAGCGCTGCTTAAGTAGGCGTTCACCGTTTCTGCCGCCGTGTTACCCCACGAAACCGCCTTGTTGTCGTAGGACGGATACGCCATGTTCGCGCTGTCCGTCGCGTATACACCGCGGCTGGAAAGCGCCGAGGTCGTTTCGCTGCCGTAAATCGGGCGGTCGGTCTGGTAGGTCTGGTTGTTGCCGTTGTAGTTGATGCCAACGACATCCACGATAGCCATCAGCGCAGATAGATTGCCGCCGGGGGCGTTGTTGCCCATCGTCGTCGGGCGGGTGCTGTCGAGCGCCTTCACCGCGCTGTTCACCGTCGTGCAGACGTTCACAATCTCGCTGGATGAATAGTCGCCGCCCGTCAGGTTCGTGCGCACTTCGTTGCCCAGTGACCACATAATGAGCGCCGGATTGTTCCAGTCGCGGCGAATCGTGTCGGTCACGACTTCGGCGTAGTGGTCGGTGAAATACCGCCCGAAATCCTTCTGCTTCTTGCTCTTCGTCCAGCAGTCGAATAGCTCTTCCACCAGCAGCACGCCCTTGCGCTGGCATACGTCGAGGTATTCCGCGCCGAACGGGTTGTGCGTCAGGCGAATCGCGTTGCAGCCCATGTTGGTCAGGATGTCCACCTGCCGCTCAATGGCGCTGCGATTCTCCGCCGCGCCGATGCACCCGCCGTCGTGGTGGACGCACACGCCCTTGAGCTTCGTGTGGATGCCGTTGAGATAGAAGCCCGTGTCCTTATCGAATCGGATGCTGCGGTAGCCGTAGGTCACGCGCTTTGACCGCTGAACCCGATTGCCGACTTTCGCGCTGATTTGGGCTTCGTAGAGGTTCGCCGGGGAAGCCATCAAAAGCGCAGTCGGCGCATTGCTGGGCAGGATGCTTTGCTGATAGCTTGCCGCCAGCCCAGCCCCGCCGCTTGCGCTGATGACGGTCGTCGGGGCGTAGGTGGTCAGCGCCTTATATGCGGCGATTTCAGCGGCGGAAAGAGCGGTTTCGACGGGCGTGGCAAGTGCCGCCCAAACATAAACATCGTTCGCATCAAGGAATGCTTTGAAGTCGGAAACGGTCGTCGTACCCTTTTCCGCGTAAGCGAAACCGATGGTGTTGCCGTTGCTTGTAGCAATGCCGCCTACGGTTTCACCGTTGATGGCAGCACTGAAATGCGTGCAGAGCACTCCTGCTGTATTGATTCTGGCGAACGTGCAAAAATAGCGGTCAACATTGTTTCCAGCCTTCGTCCAATTCATCGAAGATGTCAGCTTGAATTTGGCGACCCGCTGCACATACATCCCGCGCGCCAAATCCACCTCATCGCAGACCCAATGCTGCCCGTTTTCGTCCGTGTAGTTCCCGCCGGATGTGACCGGGATGCCCGGCAGCGCATTCGGTGTTTGCAGCGTCTGCGAATTGTTCGCGCCGTCCGACACCGTGACCACCACCGTTCCGCCGTCACCCGCGCTGATAATCGGCACGGGCGCAGTCGGGGTCGGCACGCCGTTCTGCATGCTTTTGCCATACACATGCAGTGCGCCAAGCGGTTTTCCCGCCAGCGCGTTCTCGAACGTCAGCGGATTGCCCGATGCCGATACGCTTTTCCCGTTTTCCATCAAATCCCGCTGCTGCGCGTCGCTGATGTGCCATAATTTCGGGCTGCGGTATGCCACCGTCGCGCTGACGTTCTGCGTTTCACCTGCCGCAATCACCGCCGACGCGTCTGCCGTGCCGACTTTTGCGCCGTCCGGGTCGTACAAATCCACCGTGAACGTCGCGGACGCTTCCGCACCCGTCCTGTTCACCGCGTCGAACGCAACAACCGTTTCGCCGTTGGTCAGGTCACTGTCCAGCTTCGGGGTCGTTACGCGAATGTTCTCCATGCGAATCTGGTCATCCAGCAGCGTCACCAGTTCCACCGGGCGAATCAATCCGCTGCCGGAGTACCAGCGCGACGACGGCTGCTCATTGCGCACAAACACCGCAATCGTATTCACGCCGCTGACCATCTGTTCTGTCGCATCCACCGCGAACGGATTGTAGCCGTAATAGTTCTTGTGTACCTGCTGCCCGTTGACGTACACGGTCGATTCCATGTACACGCCATCGAAGCACAGCACATACCGCCGCCCGTTCTGCTTGTTCACGCTGACGGTCGTGCGATACCACGCGTCGCCGCCATCCAGATACCCGCCCTCATACGTCGCGGGGCTGGACGCATTGAAGTCCAGCCCCACCGACCAGTCGTGCGGCACGCTGACCGTCCGCCAGCTTGCGTCGTCATAGGACGCTTCCGCTTCCGTCGTCGAGGAATACGCCGTGTTCGCAGTCGCAGAAATCAGGTTGAACTTCCACGAATTGAGCGGAACAGCGGATACAAGTTGGTCGGCGGTCGTGATGGGGATGTCGATTTCCTCCAGCGCACGAAGGCGCGCATCCAGCGACGAAAACTGCTCCTGCAGCGCCGCAAGCGAGTAAAAACCGGGAACATCCGCCACGCGGTCAGTGGAAGAGGGAAAAACGCAGCCCGTTGCGGCGAAAATGCAGTTCTGCACGTCGCCGCTGGTCAGGGTGACATAGATTTCGATGTCGCCGGGCTGGGCGTAGGCGGCGGGCGGCAGGGTGACGGACGCAATGCTGCCCTGCGCGCTGCCGCTAAGCGGGATGGTTGTGCCGGTGCGCAGGTGCTTGACCGTGCCGGAAACGGCGGTGTCGCCAAGGTCAACGGGATTTCCCGCGCGGAGAACCGTGACGGTGATTCGGTGCGCCCGGCGCGCATCGGTGATGAACAGCGCGGGGATGTTCATGCGGCGCAGGGGGCGGGTGAGGTCAGCGGTATAAGTGAGAGTAGTGGTAATGTCAGTCAATTTCGCTCCTCCTTGTGTGATGGGTACGGCGGCGCGGGCAGGTACGCCGCGAAATATAGGAACTTGCGTTCGCTATATGCGCATGATAGCACGGATGGCCGCAATTGGCAAGAAAATTTGATTTCATTTGAATTGGCTTGATTTCATTTGATTTCGCTTGATTTTGCTTGAGATGGGGGATAGAAAGCTGCGCCTATCTGGCGCGATGAGGCTGTTCGCTTTTTCATTGCTCCTTCTGCGCGGTTATCCACATTCCTCCCGCCCTAATTTCGCCTCTCCCTCTTTCCTTTTCCCCCTCCCTATGGTATAATCATACTGGAATCCTATTTCCGAGGAGCAGAAGGCGTATGATGAAGGATCTGGTAGTCATCGGCGGCGGACACGCGGGTTGTGAAGCCGCCCTCGCAGGGGCGCGCATGGGGCTTGATACCCTCCTGCTGACGCTGAATATGGACGGGATTGCCCTCATGGCGTGCAATCCCGTTATCGGCGGCAGCGCAAAGGGGCATCTTGTGCGTGAACTGGACGCAATGGGCGGCGAAATGGGGCGCGCCATCGACGATACGTTTCTCCAAAGCCGAATGCTCAATATGTCCAAAGGCCCGGCGGTTCACGCCCTGCGCGCACAGGCGGACAAGCAGCAGTACCAGAACCGGATGCGTACCGCGCTGATGACGCAGGACAACCTGACCGTCCGGCAGGGAGAAGTCGCCGCGATTGACGTCGAGAACGGGCATGTCACCGGCGTGACGACAACGACGGGGCAGCATATCTCCTGCAAGGTCGCGGTTGTCGCGTGCGGCGTGTATCTCCGCAGTCAGATTATCATCGGGGAGAGCATCACGCCGGGCGGGCCGCAGGGGCTGATGAGCGCGCCGAACCTCAGCGGCAGCCTGACGCGCATCGGCTTTCCGCTCCGGCGGTTCAAGACGGGGACGCCCGCGCGCATCGACGTGCGGACGATTGATTTCGACGAAATGACGCCCCAGCCCGGTGACGAGCCAGTGACGCCGTTCTCGTTTATGACTGACCGCGCGCTGCACAATACCTACGCATGCTATTTGACATGGACGACACCGGAAACGCACGACATCATCCGCCGAAATCTCCACCGTGCGCCGCTGTATTCCGGCAAAATCCACGGCATCGGGCCGCGCTACTGCCCGTCGATTGAGGATAAAATCGTCAAGTTCGCCGACAAGGAGCGCCATCAGGTATTCTTGGAGCCGGAAGGAATGCAAAGCCGCGAATGGTATGTGCAGGGCATGTCCACATCGCTGCCGGAGGATGTACAGTGGGAGATGTACCGCTCCGTGCCGGGTTTGCGGCGGTGTGAGCTGACGCGGCTGGCGTATGCGATTGAGTACGACTGCATCGACAGCCGGCAATTGCGCCCGACGCTGGAAAGTCTGGATGTGCGGGGGCTGTTTTTTGCGGGGCAGATCAACGGCACATCCGGGTACGAGGAAGCCGCTGCGCAGGGCTTGCTGGCGGGCATGAATGCCGCTTTGACGGCGCAGGGCAAGCCGCCGATTGTGCTCACGCGCGATCAGGCGTACATCGGCGTGCTGACGGATGACCTGACGACGAAAGGCACGGACGAGCCGTACCGCATGATGACGAGCCGCGCCGAGCACCGCTTATCCCTGCGGCAGGACAATGCGGATTTGCGCCTGACGCGCATCGCCTACGAGGCGGGTCTGGCGACGCGGGAGCGCATGGAGCGCACGGAACGCAAGGCATCGGAAACCGCGCAGCTGCTGGGCGAACTCCGCAAGGCGAAGTACACGCCCGGCGTCGCGCTGAACGACTGGCTGGAGAAGCATCATCAGCCGGAAGCACAGAATGGGCTAAGCGCGGTGGAACTGCTGAAACGCCCGGAAATCACGCTGTCAGCGCTGGCGGAGCTTTCGCCGGAGATTAGGCAATTCGGCAAGCCTGCGCAGGAGCAGGCGGAAATCTCGGTGAAGTACGAGGGCTATTTGGAGCGACAGGAGACGCTGATTCGCCACGCGCGGCAGATGGAAGAGACGCTGCTGCCGGAGGATTTGCCCTACGAGGAAGTGACCGGGCTTCGGATTGAAGCGCGGCAGAAGCTGATGAAGCAGCGTCCGCGGTCGCTTGCGGCGGCGAGCCGGATTCCGGGGGTGTCGCCCGCGGATGTGGCGGTGCTGATGGTGTTCTTGGAGAAGCATAAGGCTTGATGCTTGCGCAAGCTGGGGCTTCATGCTTCTTGGCTTGTGCCGGAACGTCCAATCCGAACCGTAGGTTCGCTGGATAAACACGCGGACACTGTATGCAAGTGTCACCAACTCAATCGCGAGAAAGGGTCAAGGGAGGAACTCCCTTGCAGGGTCAAGGGGCAGCGCCCCTTGCGGAGTCCAGAGGCAGCGCCTCTGGGGTCTCCCATAACTTATATGAAAGAAGGAATGACGATGGGACTGTTCGCAAAACTGCGTGAAGGATTGACCAAGACGCGTGATTCGCTGATGGGGCGCGTCGATACGCTGGTGAAGGAAACAAGGAAGATTGACGAGGATTTCTATGAGGAACTCGAAGATATTCTGCTCATGTCCGACTGCGGCATGAAGGCGACAACCGCCATTATGGATGAACTGCGCCGCCGCGTGAGCGAAAACAAGGTCAAGGATGCCGATACCGCCAAGCAGATGCTCAAAGACATCATGATTGAGCAGATGGACATCCCGCGTCCGCCGCTGCGCTGGCCGATGGTCATGCTCGTTGTCGGCGTGAATGGCGCGGGAAAAACGACCACCATCGGCAAGCTCGCCCTGCGCTTCCAGAACATTGGCCGCCGGATTATCCTCTGCGCGGCGGATACTTTCCGCGCGGCGGCGGCTGACCAGCTGACCGTCTGGGCGGAACGCGCGCGTGTGCCGATTGTCAAGCACGCTGAGGGCGCTGACCCCGCGGCGGTCGTCTATGACGGCATCCAGTCCGCCAAGGCACAGGGCGCGGATCTGCTGATTGTTGATACCGCCGGCCGCCTGCACAACAAGAAGAACCTGATGGATGAGCTGAACAAGATGCGCCGCGTGATTGACCGCGAGTTCCCGGAAGCGGATGTGCGCTGTATGCTCGTGCTGGATGCAACGACGGGGCAGAACGGTCTGGCGCAGGCGCGCGCGTTCAAGGAAGTCTGCGAAATCGGCGGCATCATCCTGACCAAACTCGACGGGACGGCGAAGGGCGGCATTGCGCTTGCCATCCGGCAGGAACTGGAAGTGCCAGTGTGGTACATCGGCGTAGGCGAGGGCATCGACGACTTGCAGCCCTTCAATGCTAAGGACTTTGTGGAAGCGCTATTCTAATTAGGAGGGCAATTATGCCGTCTTTATCAACCTATTCGGCGGAGCTGGATTATGCCTACGCACCGGGGATGTTCCCGGCGATGGAATGCCTGCTGCACCGCCCGGAAAGCTGCCGCCGCGTGCTGCTGCATAGCCGAAGCGCCGGAACCGAGGGCGCACAGCGGCTTCGCGAGGAAGCGGAAAAGCACCATATCCGTGTGGAAGAGGCGGACAAGGCGCTTTCCCGCATTTCGGGGAAGGATAACTGCTTCGCGGCGGCGGTGTTCAGCAAGTTCGAGGATGACCTGCGCCCTGACAAGCCGCATATCGTCCTGCATCACCCGTCGGACAGCGGCAATGTCGGCACGATTTTCCGCACGGCGCTTGGCTTTGACGTGCAGGATATCGCCGTCATCCGCCCGTGCGTGGATGTGTTTGATCCCAAGACCGTCCGCGCCAGCATGGGCAGCATCTTCCAGCTGCGGCTGCATGTCTATGATGATTTTTCGCAGTATCAGGCGCAGTTTCCGGAATACGCGCTCTATCCGTTCATGCTCGACGGGTCGAAGTCCCTGCCGGATGTGTTGGGCGACATTCCTGACCGATGGACGCTGATTTTCGGCAACGAGGGCAGCGGCCTGCCGCCGGAGTTCAGCCGTCTGGGGCAGCCCGTGCGCATTCCAAGCAGCAATAAGGTGGATTCGCTGAATCTGTCCATTGCCGCGGCGATTGGGATTTACGCCTTTGCAAGGCGGTGACTTGTAAATTCTTCACCCACAGGCGAAATTTGCTTGACGCAGGGCCGCGCTCTGCGCTACAATGAAGAATGCGGAATCCCTTTTTCGGAAATTGGTAGGAGGAAAGAACCATGAAGCAAAGCATGAAAAAGGCGGCGCTGGTGCTGATGCTGGCGCTGGCGGTGCTGCTTGTGCCGCAATGGAGCAATACAGCGCTGGCGGTCACAACGCCGTCGGACATCACCACGGGCAGTGACCTGCCGCCCGCACCGCCGCTGCCTACGCCGCCCGCGAAAGGCGAAGTCGTTATTTCCGGCGCAAAGACGGTTCGCGGCGGCGAGAAGCTGACGTTCTCCGTCACCATCGACGGAAAAACCGTCCCGAACAGCGATTTGGAATGGACGCTGTACCCGGCGGATGCTTCGCTGGCGACCATCAAAAGCGGCGTTATTACCACCAAACGTGTGGCATACACGCACTATGTGCAGGTGTCGGCGGTGCTGAAAAGCGACCCGTCGCGCTATGCGAACTTCCGCCTGTGCATTGCGCCGGGCGTGAAAAAAATCACCGTCAGCGCGCCCACGACGTATGTTGATTTGAGCGGCAGCAAAACTTTGCAGCTGAAAGCGACGTGCGACCCGGAGGACGCGATTGCCGATGTCACATGGTCGAGCAGCAGCAGCAAAATTGCGACGGTGGATGCAAGCGGTCTGGTGACGGCGCGCAAAACCGGCAAAGTGACCATCACCGCCACGGCGAAGGACGGCAGCAAGGTCAGGGGCCGCATTACCCTGCGCGTCGTCAGCGGCGTGACGGGGCTGACCATCGAGGGCGCAGGCAGCGTCGCGGCGGGCAAGTCCATCACGCTTAAGGCAGTGATGACGCCGGCGGATGCGACGGAAAAAGGCGTCGTCTGGTCGGTGGACTGCGACAAGAGCATCGCCAGCATCAGCCAGAGCGGCAAGCTGACGACCAAGAAAATCAGCGCGATTACGACCATTACCGTGACGGCGGTGTCCAAGCAGAACAGCGCGATTCGCGCCACCCACACGGTCACGATTCGCCCGGTGACGACGGGACTTGCGATTTCCGCGCCGCGCCTGACGATTGACCTCGCTTCCCCGACGCTTCAGCTGACGGCAAAATGCATCCCGGAGGACGCCTCCCAGCAGGTGGCTTGGTCGACCAGCAACAAGCGCATTGCGACGGTGGATGCAAACGGTCTGGTGACGGCGAAGAAGGTCGGCAAGGTGACGATTACCGCCAAGGCGACGGACGGTTCGGGCCGCTCGGCGAAAATCACCCTGACGGTCGGAAGCGCGGTCGGTACGCTGGAAATCCGCGGCGCAAGTGCCGTTGCGCAGGGAAAAACCATCACGCTGAACGCCGTCATCACCCCCGCTACGGCGACGAACCAGAAGGTTATCTGGTCGGTGGATTGCGGCAAGGACATTGCGACCATTGACCGGCATGGGCGCTTGAAGGCTGGCAAGGGGCTCACCGCGCCTGTGACCATCACGGTAACGGCGGTCAGCGCGGAGAACAGCACGATTACGGCGACGCGCACCGTGCAGATTCTGCCCCCGGTAACGACGGTTGCTATTTCCGCGCCGAGAAACTACATTGATGTGGACGGCGAGGACAAGACGCTTCAGCTGACGGCGCGCGTTTTGCCGGAAGATGCCGCGCAGAGCGTCACTTGGTCGACCAGCAACAAGCGCATTGCGACGGTGGATGCAAATGGCGTTGTGACCGCGCTCAAGGCGGGCACAGTGACGATTACCGCGACGGCGACGGACGGCACGGGTGTCCGCGCGAAGTTCACTGTCAAGGTACAGAAAACGGTCAAGTCGCTGACTATCAGCGGCGCGGCAAAACTCGGCGGCGGGCAGTCCACGACCATCAAGGCGACGATTCTGCCCAAGGATGCCGCAAATCAGAAGGTTATCTACTCGCTCAACTGCCCCGCGAGCGTCGCGACGATTTCGACCAGCGGCGTGCTGACCACGAAGAACGTGACAGAAATCACGACGGTAACGGTGAACGCCGTCAGCGCGGAGAACAGCACAATTTCCGCAACGTGGACGCTTGTCATTTACCCCAAGACGACGAAACTCACCTTGACGGCAGCCAGTAGCTGGATTAACGTTGGCGCGTCGGTGCAGCTGCATGTGTCGGCAACACCCGAAACGGCGCAGATGCCCATCCGCTGGCGCAGCAGCAACACCCGCGTTGCGACGGTGGATGCAAACGGCGTTGTGCGCGGCCTGAAGGCGGGCACAGCGACGATTACCGTCCGCACGACCGACGGCTCGAACAAGCGCGCGTCGTTGCGCGTGACGGTCGGCATTCCGGCGACGGGCGTGGTGATTACAGGCAACCGCATCGTCCGCGCGGGTGCGACGCTTCGGCTGATGGCGACGGTGCAGCCCGCGAACGCCACGGTGAAGCGCGTGACGTGGGCGGTTAACTGCCCCGCGAGCGTTGCGACGATTTCTGGCGACGGGAAGCTGCGCGTGTCCGCAAACGCGGAAACACAAATTGTCCTCGTCACCGCGACGGTGAATGACGGTCAGCGGGTGAGCGCGGCATACCCGGTGTACATTCAGGGCAAAGCCCCGGTGCCGCCCACGCCGACCACCCCGGATGCGCCGGAAAAGTAAGCAGAATAAAGAACAGACCAGCATGGTGTGATGCCGTGCTGGTCTGTTTTTGGTGATGGATTGAAGAGGATGTTCGGGGAAAGCAGATAGAAACGGAAGTCAAGCAATTCGGTCGCGCCCATTTGGCGCGACAATGTGCAAGTGGTTGGTAGAGCAGCTTGGGGGCGCTCCTGCGGGAGCGCGAAGTTACTGGCAGGGACGCTTCGCTGCCTGCGCCTTGTTGACTTCTTCCTTTGAGTAGGCTTGACGAGAAACAGTTGGGGCGTTGCCCCAAACCCCACAAGGGACGCTGTCCCTTGACCCCTTCGCGCGATTGAGTTGGTCTCTTCTTCCTACTTCTTCCGCGTGTTTATCCCTTTAGCCCTCGAAGGCGAAGGGGGCGAGCGGAAGCCCATTCCGCCCAAACAGCGACACCTTCCCCCAATTCACATATGCATACCTTACCTTCGTCGGGTGGAGCACCGCCACGCTCCGCAAGCGCATCTCCGTCCCATCCAGCGTCACCGACTGCACAGGGTGATACGCCCCGTCCTCCCCGGCAATCTCCAGCAGCAGTTCGCCCGTCTCCCGGCGCAGCACAGGTGCGCTCAGCGTGACAACGAGCGTATCTCCCTGCGTATACTTCCCCAGCGCGCGGGGGGATTCCGGCGCGTCCATGCCATAGACGACGCGCAGGGCAACGTCGCACAGGCGTTCACCGGGGGTACGCTTGTCGGTCGGGTGGATGTTGTCGAACTCGCCGCAGTCCAGCAGAATCGCCAGACCGCCGGGCTGGAGGGCGCTCGCCGCGCGTGCCTGTGCAAGACGCAGGCGCGCCCAGTCGTGCTTATCCTCGTCGCCGGCGGCAATCCACATCGGCAGCTGCACGTTGAGGAAGGGGAGCGAATCGTCGCGGAAAAGCTGACGCAGGCGCATCACCATGGCGGTCAGCAGCACGTCGTAATGCTCGGTTTTCGCGGTGTCATCCTCACCCTGATAATACAGAATGCCGGTCAGCGTCGCGGGAACGACGCGCTTGGTCATCGTTTCAATCAGCCCGCCCGGACGATACGGCGAACCGGGACCAACCGGCGGATGCCAAGGGCAGGGTCCGACGGTTTCGTTGATTTCCGGCCACGAGATACCGGGATTGTCCTTCTTCAGCTGAGCAACATGCGCATTCCATGCGTTCATTTCAACCCAAAAGGCATCTTCCTCCTGCCGCCACTGATCGAAGGGCTTGTCGCCGCCCTGCTCACGGTAGCGGGTGATGTAGCGCTGCCCTTCGGCGGTTGCTTCCAGCGCTTCCTTGTCCATCCAGCAGGTCACGGATGTACCGCCCCAGTAGCAGTCAATAATGCCGATAGGGCAGTCAATCGTCCGCGCGAGTTTGCGGGCGAAGAAGTACGCCACGGCGGACATATCCCGCGCATAGCCGGGGCGGACACGCTCCCAGCGGGAAGCGGCTTCGGCTGCAATCGCGTCGTCATCCCAGACGCTCTTTTTCGGGACGTTGAAGTAGTGCACCAGCGGGTCGTCATGCGCCGCGATTAAATCTTGCCCCTCGTCGGCGTTTTGCAGTTCCAGCTCCATGTTGCTCTGCCCGGACGCGAGGTAGACTTCGCCAATCGAAATATCGGTGGATGTGCACGTTTCTGCCCCGCAGGTGACGGTCAGCGTGCAGCTGGTCGCCTGTTCCATCGGCGGAAGATGCAGGAGGAAGCGTCCGTCGCGCGCTGTGCAGATGCCTTCGGAGAGAATCAGCCCATCCGCCGTCATTACGCGCCCGGTGACAGTTTGCCCATCCGCCGCCGTACCCCAGACGCGCACTTCCTTGCGGCGGCACAGGACAGCGCCATTGCCAAACAGGGGCGCAAGTTTGAATTCAATCGCCATTAGTCGTCCTTCTTTCCCATAAACGCGAGATTGTGCGAGATGAGCAGGCAGCGCTGGCGCACGCAGTCCGGCGAACGCAGCGGGTCTTTGGGCGTGTGCAGCAGATAGTCGCACAGGCGGTCAATGTCCGTTTCGGCGACGTGCAGGCGCGTGTCCGACGAGGCATAGTAGATGTACACCTTGCCGTCGTCATCCGCAATTGCGCCGTTGGAGAACACGACGTTGCTCACGTCGCCCACGCGCTCGTGCCCCATCGGGCCAAGCAGCATCCCCGACGGCTCGGCAATCACGCGCGACGGGTCATCCAGCGCCGTCATGAAGGCGTACAGCACATAGCGCAAACCTGCCGCCGTGTTACGAACGCCGTGCGCGATGTGAATCCAGCCCTTGTCGGTGCGAATTGGCGTTGCGCCCGCGCCGTTTTTGCTTTCGGTGATGGTATGGTAGCGGCGCAGGGAGATGATTTTCTCCTCGTCAATGACGGGATGCTCGATATCCTTGCACAGTCCGAAGCCGATGCCGCCGCCCGAACCCGTCTCGATGAAATCATCCATCGGACGGGTGTAGAAGGCATATTGCCCGTCCACAAATTCGGGGTGGAGGACGACATTGCGCTGCTGCGGCGAACGGAGCGTTTTGAGGTTCGGCAGACGCTCCCAGTTCTGCAAATCTTTTGTGCGGACGATGCCCGCCGCCGCAACCGCCGCGGACAAATCGCTGCTGGTGCGGTCTTTGCTTTCGGAGCAGAATACGCCGTAAATCCAGCCGTCTTCATGCTGCGTCAGGCGCATATCGTAGACGTTCGTTTCCTCTGCGCAGGTATCGGGGAGGACGACAGGATAATCCCGGAAGCGGAAGCCCTCAGTGGGCTTGTCGGATTCCGCGACGGCGAAGAAGGACTTGCGATCCATCCCTTCGACGCGCACGACGAGGCAGTACTTGCCGTTCAGCTTGATTGCGCCGCTGTTCATGGTGGCATTGACGCCGAGACGCTGCATCATGAAGGGGTTCGACGCGGGGTCAGCGTCGTACATCCAGAAGGGCGGGATGTGCTCGCGGGTGAGGACAGGGTAGCGGTAGCGGGTATAAAGCCCGTTATAGAAGTGGTCATTGGCGGGGTTCGGGCGCGCGATGAGGCGCTCGTAGGACTCCATCAGGGAGGAAAAACTGCGGATTTGCATAGCAGTGGTCGCTCCTTTTTTCTTGTTTTGGATGCTGATTTTTAAGTTGCTTGTTTTTGATGTTGCAGGGGGAATCGCCTCTGCGGAGGCGACCAAAGGGCTTTCCGTTCGCCCTTTGGAAACCTTCGGTGCGCTCCCATGTTACTTGATTTGTATTGTTGCTTGAAAGAACGCGAGGCACACCGACTAAATCTGTTTCGATAAAGCTCAACAAACTTAGATGGGGACGCGAAGCAGTCCAGAGGGCGACCGCAAAGCCCTCTGGTCGCCTCCGCAGAGGCGAAATCTCTCCATCAACACGCGAAAGCAGTATGAAAGAGAAGTCAACTCAATCGCGCGAAAGGGTCAAGGGAGGGGACTTCGTCCCGTTTCATTCTCCCTTGCGGAGTCCAGAGGCAGCGTCTCTGGCGCCTCCTCCTGCACAAAAAGAGGGATGTACGCACTCGTACATCCCCGCAAAATCAGAAATCGTCCTGCGCGATGTCGTCGCCCCATTGGAGCTTGGAGTGCGCCTTGATGTAGGTGACAACCTCGTCCACCGTGGTGAACGCCAGACCGACGTTGGTGTCCGCCGCGCCGTAGTAGATGGCGATGCGGCCGGTGTCGCCGTCCTGCAATGTAGCGCAGGGGAAAACGACGTTCGGCACGAAGCCAGTCGTTTCGTAGGGCTCTTCCGGCGTCAGCAGGTGGTTTTCGCAGCGGTACAGCACCTTCGACGGCTCGTTGATGTCCAGAATCGCGCCGCCCATGGAGTACACGAAGCCGTTGCAGGTGGTCGCGACGCCGTGGTAGAACAGCAGCCAGCCTTCGGTCGTTTCAATGGGGGCAGCGCCGCCGCCAATCTTGACGGATTCCCACCAGTTGCTGCCACGCCCCATCACATGGCGATGGTGTCCCCAGTACTCCATGTCGGGCGATTCGGAGATGAAAATATCACCGAAGGGCGTGTGGCCGGAGTCGGACGGGCGGGACAGGAGCTTAAACTTGCCGTTCACCTTGCGCGGGAACAGGACGGCGTTGCGGTTGAAGGGGATGAAGGGGTTCTCGATGCGCGTGAAGGTCTTGAAGTCCTTCGTCTTCGCCATGCCGATGGCAGCACCGTAGAAGTCGGTGCACCAAATGATGTAGTAGGTGTCATCCACCTTCACCAGACGCGGGTCATAGGCGTAGTGCGGCATTTTCGGGTTGCCGTTGTCATCCACAAAGGGCACTTTTTCGCGCTCGACGTCCCAGTGAATGCCGTCCTTGGAATGTCCGAGGTAGACATATGGGATGCCGTTGACCTGCTCACCGCGCAGAACGGCAATGTAGCCATCCTCCCACGGCACAACGGCAGAGTTGAAGATGCGGGCAATTTCCGGCGTGGGATTGCGCCCCATGACGGGGTTCTCGCTGTAACGCCAGACGGGGGAGGAAAGCTTGTAGTCAGCCGGCTTCTCCTGCCACGGAATGTTGGGAAGGGAGGGGACGTTGAGCATCTTGACAGCCATGTGTACATACCTCTTTCTTGGTTGTTTAACGGAAAGCGGTTGCTCTCCGGGATTAGTGAATGACAGACACCGGCGCGGCGGAATCACGGAAGACACATTCGCCGCCAATCACCACGCGCCCGACGGTTTTGCGGTCGCCCGCGCAGCGCTCGCCAATCAGCTTGACCGCCATGCGGCACATCGCGGGGCAATTGACACGGAAGGTTGTCAGCGGCGGCGTGTTTCCAGCGGTCGGGCAGAAATCATCGAAGCCCACGACGGAAATGTCCTCCGGCACGCGGTAGCCGCGGCTTTGCAGGTCGGTAATCAGCGCTTGCGCGGACATATCGCAGTTCACGACGAACGCGGTCGGCATTTTCTCCGGCAGCTGGAAGGTGTGGAACGTGTTCCCTTCTGGGCTGCGGTCGGAAAAAACGCATTCGGGGCGCACGGGCAAATCCTTCATCAGCATTGCGGAAAGGAAACCGAGGTAGCGTTCCATGATGGAGGACGTTGCCTTGATATCCCCGACGAAGCCGATGTCCCGATGCCCCTGCTCAATCAGCCAGTAGGTCAACTGCGCCGCGCCGAACGCGTTGTCGCTGACAATGGCGTCAGTGGTGACAAAGGGGTCGTGGAAGTCCAGACAGATGACGGGCATTTCCTGCCGCGTCAGCAGCTGCATATACGGGGAGGTCAGCTGCCCCAGACAGATAAGCGCATCGACGTGGCGCGAACGCAGGAGATTCGGCAGGGTCAGCGCGGTCTGCATGTCATGCGTGACCAGCTCCATGATGCCGAAATGCCCCGCGTCGGTCAGCGCCTGCACGAGCTGCTTGTAGAAAGTTGCATAAAAGGACACGACGGAGAAAAAATTCTCCGGAATGAGGATGCCGACATCCAAACCGGATGTGGGCGTGGTTTGAGGCGCGTTGGGGTTGACATAGCCGAGTTCGGATGCGCGGCGGATGATTTTCTGCCGCATTTCCTCACTCACGCCGGATTTTCCCGCGAGCGCCTTCGACACGGTGACGGCGCTGACCCCCAGCTGCCGCCCAATGTCACGCATGGTGATACCGCTCATGGTGAAATAAAACCTCCAGATTTGTGGATGTTTGCGAGGGCAAAGTCCGTTTTTTCGTTGGCTTTCGGATTCCTTGATGATTTTGTGCTTGTTGACGCAGGGGCGAAACTCCTGCATAAACACGCGAAAACTGTATGCAGGTGTCACCAACTCAATCGCGCGAAAGGGTCAAGGGAGGGGACTTTGTCCCGTTTCATTCTCCCTTGCGGAGTCCAGAGGCAGAGCCTCTGGTCACGCCAGATGTTCCATCACCCGCAGGCACATGCGGCTGTTGTGGTACGGACACTTCCACTCTTCCACAATCGGCTTGTCCGTCGGGACGCCTGATTCGGACAGCGACCAGAACCACTCGCTGTTCGGACGCGGGTCAACGAAGGCGCGGCAGATGTAGGCAAACTGCGCTTCCGCCTGCCTCAGCCAAGTGGATGCGCCTGTCAGCTCATAGGCATTCAGGAAGCCCAGCACCGTCTCCGCCTGTACCCACCAGACACGCGTGTGGTCAACTTTGCCCTCGACAACTTCGTTCTCCAAGCCGTGGTCGGTGAATGCGCGTTCGCGGACAGCTTCCGCCAGCGTCAGGCACATGTGCAGATACGGCGCGCGGTTTGATTCGGGCAGCAGCGTCTCTGCCGCGTCCCAAATCAGCCATGAGGCCTCAATGTCGTGCCCGAATGACTGCATGTCCAGCAAAGAGCGGTAGTTGCGGTCGTAGAAGACCTCCAAGCGGCGCTTGCCCGGATTGTACATCACGTTCAGGAAACGCTCTAAGCAGACTTCTCCGGCGCGGCGCACAGCTTCGTCCGGCATGGCGCGGTATAATTCCGCATAGCCCTCCAAAACGTGCAGCAGTGTGTTCATCGTGCGGGACGCCGTCTCGTGGCGCTCCATCAGCTTCGGGTTGTCGGACAGCTTTTCGTTGCCGACGGGGGTGAAATCCGGCTCATAGGCCTCGCCGTAGCCGCCCGCGTCGCTGCATTTCGTCTCAATCAGGCGGAAAAGCGCCATCGCCTTGTCGCGCGCAGGGGCATAATCCGGGTCGCTTTCGCCGATGGCGCGCATGTACGCCGCCAAGCCGTAAATCGCGAACGCCTGACAGTAGGTATGCTTTGTCTTGTCCAGCGGCTCGCCGTCCGCCGTCACCGACCAGTACACGCCGCCGCGCTCGGTATCCTCAAAATGCGGCAGGAATGCGAACGCATGGCGCGCATAGCGCAGCAGGGATTTATCGCCCGTTACGCGCGCCGCCGTCGAGAACGTCCACAGAATGCGGCTGTTGAGGATGCAGCCCTTGTGCGCCCCGCGCTCCACGGACAGGTCATGATTCACATAGCCGAACCAGCCGCCGCGCTCCCAGTCGGTCAGGTTCTCCCAGAAAGGCAGAATGGCCGTAAGCAGATGATGCGAACAATCCTGACGAAACATGAAGCATTCCTCTCTTCCTGTTAGCTTAACAGTTAGGTATATGGGTATTATAACCCGGAAAAATGTCCTTGTCAAGCGGCAAAAGGAGAAAAAAGCTGATAAATATGGCGAAATTTTCACCGAAAGGAACAATGAAAGGAAACGACGTAAGGCTAACGTGTAAACTAATCAGCCTGTAGGAAAAAAAGCCGTGCAGGGGCTTGCTTTCACGGCGGAAATGTGGCACAATATAAGGTAGCATTGTGTGTAAACATGGTGCTGCTTTTGCAATTTGAAATTTGAAACTGGGAAAGAAATAGTGGAGGAAATCAATCAATGGCGGAAACACAGAAAATCGTCATTCTGAATTTCGGCGGACAGTACACGCAGCTGATTGCGCGGCGCGTGCGCGAATGCCATGTGTATTCCTGCGTCCTGCCCTATGACGCGAGTCTGGAGACGATTCGCGCGCAGAACCCCGTGGGCGTGATTCTCTCCGGCGGCCCGGCGAGCGTGCTGGAACAGGATGCCCCCCGCTGCGACGAGGGCGTGTATCAGCTGGGCGTGCCGGTGCTGGGCATCTGCTACGGAATGCAGCTGACGGCGTATTTGCTGGGCGGCACGGTGGAAAAGGCGGCACAGCGCGAGTATGGCCGAATCACTGTGACGATGGACGATAAGACGAGCCTGCTCTCCGGCATGTCGGATGCTTCCTCCTGCTGGCTGAGCCATACCTATCAGGTGAAGAAGTGCCCGGCTGGTTTCCACCCGATTGCGCACAGCACGAACTGCCCCGTTGCGGCGATGGCGAACGACGACCGGCGCATCTACGGCGTGCAGTTCCATCCGGAAGTGACCCACTCCGACGAGGGGCGCGCGGTCATCGAAAACTTCCTGAATATCTGCGGCTGCGTGGGCGACTGGTCGATGGAAACCTACGCGCAGACGGCGATTGCCAACATCCGCGAAATCGTGGGCGACAAGGGCACCGTGCTGCTGGGACTTTCCGGCGGCGTGGACTCCTCCGTCGCGGCGGCGCTGATTTATAAGGCCATCGGCGACCGCCTGACCTGCGTCTACGTTGACCACGGCTTCATGCGCAAGGGCGAAACCGAGCAGGTGGTGAATGTGTTCACGCACACTTTCCCCGTGCGTCTGGTTGCGTCCGACGCCAGCAAAATCTTCTATGAAGATTTGAAGGGCGTTTCCGACCCCGAAACGAAGCGCAAGATTATCGGTCGTGACTTCCTGAAAGTATTCAAGGCGGAATCCGAAAAGCTCGGCAAGCTGGACTACTTCGCGCAGGGCACGATTTACCCGGACGTTATCGAGAGCGGTCAGGCGACGGGCGCGGCGGTCATCAAGAGCCACCACAACGTCGGCGGTCTGCCCAAGGAACTCGGCTTCACGCAGCTGATTGAGCCGCTGCGGATGCTGTTCAAGGACGAAGTGCGCGCGCTGGGCGAAACGCTGGGTCTCCCGCACGATCTTGTCTGGCGTCAGCCGTTCCCCGGCCCCGGTTTGGCGATTCGTGTCATCGGCGACCTGACCCCGGAAAAGGTGGAGATTGTCCGCGAGAGCGACGCGGTGCTGCGCGAGGAAATCGCCAAGGCCGGTCTGGACGCCGACATCCACCAGTATTTCACCGTCCTGACGGGCATCCGCTCCGTGGGCGTCATGGGCGACGAGCGGACGTACGACTACACCGTCGCCATCCGCGCGGTCACGACGGACGACTTCATGACCGCCGACTGGGCGCGCATCCCGTACGACGTCGTGCGCACGATTTCCGCAAGGATTGTCAATGAGGTGCCGCATGTGAACCGCGTCGTGCTGGACGTGACGACCAAGCCGCCGGCGAGTATTGAGTGGGAATGACCGTCAAAGCGGCGCAAACCCGCATGAATACAGGGTTTTTGACCTGTCACTTTGCCTTGTGATACTGGATTGATACTATTCGTTTCAACCCGGTCACACAAGAGAATGATTGCAAAGGGCAAGCGAACCGCCCTGCTGAACGACAAATTCAGCAGGGCGGTTTTGCTTGCCCTATTTTTCTTTTCTCCAGGGTACATAGTATTTCGATTCTTTCCCGTCATCGCAGGTGCTCGGCCAGTTGATTTTCCATTCAAAGTATTCTTCCCTGGTAATCTCCCCGGCGTGTAGCTCCTGCTGGCGCAAGAGCCATTCCCTCATAAACTCATCCACAAGGCCATAGTTGAAGTAGATACCCACAGGAGGTTGAGCGGGCCAGTCGTCCGTGTCATTGTAGCGGACGGCGGTATCATCGGAGGCCCCCGTCTTGCCGGGGTTGCGGACAAGCTGAAACAGGCGGATGGAGCCAGGGCTGTCCTCGTCCAGCCAGAAGAACGTCCGCATGAAGTCCTCGGCACAGCCGGGTTGAACCGTATAGAAGTTCTGACGGTCTACCCGCAGGGCCTGGGCAATCTTGTCCAGCAGCTCCCTCTTTGGCACACGGTAATTCGTTTCGTACTGGGCAATACGGTTATCCGCTCCCTTTTCCTCAAAGCCGATAGCCAGCCCCAATTCCTTTTGCGTCATACCTCGAAATATGCGGATTTTCTTGATTTTTTCTCCTACTGTCATATGTTCCACCGCCTTTGAAAATAGTATAGCGCAAATAAGCGAAATATGCAAGAAGAAAATTAACAAAATTGCGAAATAAACTCTTGACATTAACAACCATGCGAATGTATAATAAGGATGTCAGCATTAACAATTTTGCGAAC
>CDZW01048600.1_pt1 | contig 26021 bp, 17 predicted proteins | sample 557511 | NCBI WGS metagenome assembly CDZW01 (sample SAMEA3182067, study PRJEB8094) | gut metagenome | biome: human; feature: gut; material: Stool; isolation source: human stools | place: Canada | collected 2013-03-05 | reverse complement strand
AGCACCCCATACTATTACAAGGCAGACGGAGTAATGGAAGCATACATCCGTGTTGGAAATGAAAGCGTAATTGCACCGGATTACATTGTGAATGAACTGATCTTAAAGGGAACCAATCAGTCCTTTGACACCTTAACAACAGAAGCTGTGAAAAAGGATTACAGCTTCACACTCCTGGAGGCAACCTATCTGGAACGAACCGGCCTCCGCTTTGAGCCATCCGATTATGTCTCCTTCGGTTTGGCTGACAAAAATGGGTTCTTGACCAATGCCGGAAAGCTCATGACCGATCAGCACACAGTTTATAACTCCCGTATGTTCTGTACCCGGTGGAATGGCTTGGAAAAAGGCTCTATCTTTGATGATGCGCTGGACGATAAAGAATACGAAGGGAATCTGATTTATCTACTGAAAAGCGGCAGTGAATTTATTCGCAATAATTCCAAAGTCCGTTTTGTCAAAGAAGCACAGTATCGTGTAGACAAGCCGGATTATGCTGAACGAGCTGTGACCGAGGCTCTTGTCAATGCGCTTATCCATCGTGATTATATTGTGCTTGGCAGCGAAATCCATATTGATATGTTTGATGATCGGGTGGAAATCACATCTCCTGGCGGTATGTTTGGCGGCGGCTCAATTCAGGAATACGATATTTACAGTATTCGTTCGATGCGACGAAACCCTGTGATTGCTGACCTGTTCCACCGCATGAAGTACATGGAACGCCGTGGAAGTGGTCTGCGCAAAATCGTCAGTGAAACTGAAAAGCTGCCTGGATACACAGAGGCATATAAGCCCGAATTTTCCTCAACAGCAACAGATTTCAGAGTCATCTTGAAAAATGTAAATTACCATCATGGTCCTTCTATCATAGGAACGACTCATGATAAGACCTATGACGCAACCCATGATACAACCCATGATGCAACCCATGATAAAATCCTTGCATTTTGCATAGAGCCACATTCAAAACTAGAAATCGCAGAACACTGTGGATACAAAAACACAAAGAACTTTACACAAAAATATCTGCGTCCGCTATTGAACAATGGAACACTCAAAATGACACTTCCCGATAAACCGAAAAGCAAACATCAAAAATATATTACCGTTCGTACCGAGTAAAATGAGAAGCAGGGCATTGGGTCTCATCTCCCATTGTCCTGCTTCTTTTCATTCCAAATTATATTCACATCATTCCCCATACACCCAATCCTGAATCACAAATTTAAAACTCTGCACCTTGCCCAGTAGCCAGATCGCAGCCAGCGGCAACCCCATCGGGCTAATCAAAAATGCCATAACCAGCAAAATTGCACCATTCTGCGGGGAATAGGTAATAAGCACAGCCACGCCAAGCAGAGCAATGACCGTGCAGATCAGACCAAGCACCAGACCGGATATTGTAGATCAGCCCCATGCAGAGCCAGACAAAAAGCGTCAACACCAAAATGACCGGTGCAGTTACAACCATCAACAGGCATTTCAAAATCTTCATTCCAGTTCCTCCCTCCAACGCTCCAGATGCCGTTTGCATAGGGCATCCGCTTCTCTCTCATCATCTTCCGTCAACTCCCGTCTGCCTTTGGTCAGTTCAATCTCCACATAAGTCCGATAATCATCTGCTAAGAGATTGAACAGTTCCTTGGGAGTATGGCACACCTCGCCAGAGCAATAGTGAAAATTCTGGTCAAATTCAACCCTTACGCATCCGTGACGGCTGATATAAACTTCGATGGTCTCGTCTGCGGCCAGGTAGTCCGCAAAAATCTCCAACACTTTTTCAAAGGTCAGCATCTGTTTTCACTCCTTTGCTTCACTTTTTATTCTACTCATATTATCCGGTACAAACAGGCAAAAGACAAGGATACCGGCAAAAAGAAAAAGCGGAGGAAGGTGCGGCGAAGAAACGCCGTTCCTCCCTCCGCAAATGGAGTATTTATCCCTGTTATGAAAGTTTGGAGAGTTGGGTAAGGATTTCCTTCACCCCCTCCCACAGTTGTTCCTGCCGCTGGGATATATCCTCCAAGTCAGCATCATAAACCCGCCCGGTCTCATGCACTTTGCGGGTCAGCTGGTTCAAGTTGTTGCTGCTTCGGCGCATCAGGGAAACCAACTCCTTCAGCTCCGGCAGTTCCAGCTTGACCACATAACCATCCAGCGCCATTTTCCGCAGATAAGCGCTCAAATTCTCTGCCCCGTATTGCTGCATCTTTTGATGGATCAGCTCCAGTTCTTCTGCGGACACCCAAAACAAAACCGGAACATCCCGCTTACGCTTTGCCATAGTTATCGCTCCGGCTCCCATTTCTTCGGGGCGGCAGGCTTATGGGCAGGCAGTTCCTGTTTGAGCTTATCCCGTACAGAGGGACGGGGTGGTTGTGTCTTTTCTCCTTGAGTGCGGCTGTGCTGCTGTTCTTCCCGCACCAGATCAATAAATCCATCCAGCACAGCAGGATGGCTGCTCAGGGCATAACCACAACGGACAGTTTCGGAGGTCTCGTTGGGAATGGTCTTAGCCCATTCTTTGTTGCGTCGGGAGTAGCGCCCGTCCCAGTCCTGAAGCTGGACGGTGTTAGCCAGAACCAGAGACACACGCTCCATGCCATAGGTCTCGATCACACCCTTTGCCGCATCGTGACTGAGATACATTCCGTCGAAGTGTTCCCGCACCGCCGCTTCAATGGACTCTTTGCATTGGCGATTTACATTGTTGGAAGCTCGGTACTGCTCCAGCTCCCCATGTTCTCTCGCATAGGCAGCTGAATGGGGATAGACTGGTGCTGTTCGCAGTTCCTCTTTAGCTCTGCACACATCGTCGGCACGGTTTTCAATGCTGTCCCGGATCACATCCATATAGCCGGTCTCCAGCTTGTCAAAATAGCGGTACACATCTTCCAGCGGCGAAGGAGATTCCAGAAGGGCCTGTGCCTGAGCATCGGTCAGCACCAGTTCCTCCATCGCCATCACGATGTCCTCGCGGATGGTGTACTCATAGGCATGGTTTAAGACTTCTTCCGGGGGCTGGCTTTTCAGCCAGCCCCTGTATTTGTCCTGTTCGGCAGCCATCTTTTCATAAAGGGCCGTATTCAGATCGTTGGTATTCATGTTATCGCACCTCCTCATGCTGTTTTGGTTTCTTGTCGGTACTGCGGGGCGGCACCGGGCGTTTCAGATGATCCAGCACCGAAGGCCGTGTGCTTTTGGTAACAACAGACTCGGTATGTGCCTGCCCCTTTCCGTCGATGTTGAGCAGGGTATCCAGCTCCACCAGACGGGCGTTTTTGCTTCTCAGTTCTTCTTCATAAAGGAATGGCTTTCCGACTTCCTCCTTTGCGGCAGCCTGCTGCTGATAGAGGTTATCCAGCTGGGCCTTTGCCGCCTCCAGACGCTGGGGCATCTGAGCGAGGGAATTGTCGATACGGGTAAGATTTCCGCGGGGGTCTGTACCAAGGGTTGCCCGGTGGGTCATCTGTCCTTTCAGCAGGAGCGTATACTCCTGTTTCCAAGCGGAAAATTCCACGGATATGGCATATCCCCGGTAGCTGCCGATCTGCACCGGATCGGAGGTTTTGACCTCCTTGCAGGCATCCAAAAGGGCTGCGCCGGCGTTCTCCTTATCGGTCAGCAGATCGCCACGGATTTCCATACCAGCAAAACCGTCCTCCGGGTGCGGGTGCGCTGCCAAAACCTCCAGATCGGATTCAAAGCCCTTGATAAAGCCTTTGTGCTTTTCAATCTCCTCCGGGAAGTATTTGAGCAGCTGGTCCTCCAGACGATATTGCTTGCTCTGGTGGTCGGCTTTCATCAGCTTCAGGCGGGATACCTCCACATCCAAATCCATGCGCTCTTTGATACGTGGGTCTCCGGCACACAAAGCCTTGATCTCTGCAAAACTGAGGGCGGTTTCATCCACATCATCGCAGGAGCGTACCGGCGATTTAGAAGTCATGATCTGACTAATGAATTTTTGCTTATTCTCCACCGTCTGCCAGAGGTATGCGTCAAAGGTTCCTTCGGTCACATAGCGGTACACATGGACAAGAGGATTCTGGTTACCCTGGCGCTCGATACGGCCCTTGCGCTGGGCAAGGTCTCCCGGTCTCCACGGACAGTCCAGGTCATGAAGTGCCACCAGACGGTCCTGCACATTGGTGCCTGCGCCCATCTTGGCGGTGCTGCCCAAAAGGACACGCACCTGACCGGTACGGACTTTAGAGAACAACTCCTTTTTCCGCACTTCGGTGTTGGCTTCATGGATAAAAGCGATCTGGTCGGCAGGCATCCCCTGAGCAATGAGTTTCTGACGAATATCGTCATATACCGTAAAGGTCGGTTCCTGCTCCGGCAGAGGCACGGCACCTTCCAGTGCGTGAAGCAGTGGATTATCCAGCGTTTTCGCCGCCTTGCTTGCAGTAGCTTTTGCCTGCGGTGTAGAAATGTCGCAGAACACCAGCTGGGTCAGCTTGTCAGCTTCGCCATCCCGCCAGATCTGCATGATGTTGTCCACGCACTGATTGACCTTTGTGCCAGGTTCATCCGGCAGCATCTGGTTGACGATCCTCTGGTCCAGTCCCAGCTTGCGGCCATCCGAGGTGATTTTGAGCATATTATCCACCGACGGGTCCACACTGCCTCTGTGTACTTCGGAAGCGCGCTCAGAGAGTGCCTTCACCATTTCCTGCTGATGTTCGGTAGGCTGCGCCACGATGTTGTGGTATTCCACCTCCGGGGTGGGCAGGTTCAGTTGGTCGGCGGTCTTGATGTCCGCCACTTCTTTGAACAGGTTCATCAGCTCTGGCAGATTAAAGAACTTGCTGAATCTCGTTCTTGCCCGGTAGCCGGTGCCTTCCGGTGCCAGCTCCAATGCTGTGACGGTCTCCCCAAATCTGGAAGCCCAGCAGTCGAAGTGGGTCATGTTCAGTTCTTGCAGGCGTTCATACTGAAGGTAACGCTGCATGGTGTAAAGCTCGGTCATGGAGTTGCTGACCGGGGTGCCGGTGGCAAAAATCACGCCACGGTTTCCGGTGATCTCATCCATATAGCGGCACTTGGCAAACATATCGGAGGATTTCTGCGCGTCCGATGTGGAAAGACCAGCCACATTCCGCATTTTTGTGTATAGAAACAGGTTTTTATAGTTGTGGGCCTCGTCCACAAACAAACGGTCCACACCCAGCTGCTCGAAGGTTACCACATCGTCTTTTCGCCCCTCGGCTTGCAGCTTTTCCAGTCTGGCTTCCAGAGACTTTCTGGTACGCTCCAGCTGTTTGACGGTAAAACGCTCGCCGCCACTGGCCTGTACCTCTGCAATCCCCTCAGTGATCTCGTCGATCTGTTCATAGAGAAGCCGTTCCTGACGCTCCCGGCTGATGGGGATACGCTCAAACTGGCTGTGTCCCATGATGATGGCATCATAATCACCCGTCGCAATACGTGCGCAGAACTTCTTTCGGTTATGGGTCTCAAAGTCCTTTTTGGTGGTGACTAAGATATTGGCGGAAGGATAGAGACGCAGAAACTCCGACGCCCACTGCTCTGTCAGATGGTTTGGAACCACAAAGAGAGATTTCTGGCACAGTCCCAGGCGTTTGGCTTCCATCGAAGCAGCTACCATTTCAAAAGTTTTGCCTGCGCCTACTTCATGTGCCAACAGGGTATTTCCTCCATACAGCACATGGGCAATGGCGCTTTTCTGGTGTTCCCGCAGGGTAATGGCCGGGTTCATGCCTCCAAAAGTGATGTGGCTGCCATCATATTCACGGGGACGGGTAGAGTTCATTTCCTCGTTGTACTGGCTCACCAAAGTCTGGCGGCGCTCCGGGTCTCTCCAGATCCAGTCCCTAAAGGCTTCCCGGATCGCCTGCTGTTTTTGAGCCGCCAGGGTGGTCTCCTTGGCATTCAGCACGCGGCGCTCTTTTCCGTCTGCGTCCTCTATGGTGTCATAGATGCGGACATCCCGCAGGTTTAAGGAATCCTCCAGAATCTTGTAGGCGTTGGCGCGGCTGGTCCCATAGGTGGTATAAGCTGCCACATCGTTGTAGGATACAGAAGATTTTCCCTTGATCTGCCATTCAGCGGTAAAGGACGAATAGTTGACCTCGATACTGCGTTGGAGATAAAACGGGGTATTAAAGGTCTCATACATAAACTGCTGGATATATTCCTTGTCAATCCAGGTAGCGCCCAGACGCACCTCGATCTCCGACGCATCCAGGTCTTTGGGCTGGGCGGCGGTAAGAGCTTCCACATTGACTGCATAAACCGGGTCCTGCTGTGCTGCCCGCTGTGCCTGACGCAGCTTTCGGCGTACATTGCCAGAGAGGTATTCATCAGCAGTCACATAATGGGGCGTTCTGTCCTGCTCCAACTGTCCCGGTACACGGAAGATTACGCCTTGCAGCTCTCCGGCCAGTTCTTCTTTTGTTTTTCCGGTAAGCTGGCTCATATAGTCCATATCCACGCAGGCTTTTTCCGAGATGGACACCGCCAGTGCTTCACTTGCCGTATCCACCACAGCCACCGCCTGATGGGGCTTGATGGTCCGCTTGGTGAACATATCTGCCTTACGTTCCAGTTTACCGTCCTCGTCGATGACTTCCAGCGCACAGAGCAGGTAATAGGAAGAATCGTCTGCATAGGCCAGACGGTTTGCACGGTCATTGATGAGACCGTATTTGGCAGAAAAGCTGTCATAGAGGCTGTTCAGTTCCGCCTGCTTCTCCCGAATGGTGCTGTCCGGAACCGCTGCATCCATCTGAAGGTCGATCAGTTCCTGCACACAATCACGCAGTCCCACAAGACCTTTCACGCGGGCTTCGGCGGTGGCGTTGAGGTCAGGGCGCACCATACGGCTGTTTTCCCGGTAGTACACCTGCCCGTCTACAATGGCATAGGAATAGTTCTTCACATTGGGGTCGGCAGGAATGGAGGTGTCAATGGCTTCGCCTTCGCCCAGCTCCGGCAGCTCGGCCTCCTGGTAGGTGCCGCGAATGTACTTCACGGCATCGTGCAGCTGATCGGCCAGTTCCAGCCCCTCAATGGGGTTCACGGTGTAGTCCATACCATGTGCAGTGCTTACCGGCTCCTGTCTGCCTAGCACCATTTCCGGGTGGTCGATAAAATACCGGTTGATGGCAAACCCGTCCTCCGTCTGTCCGGTCTGGGTCCATTCCGGCACGATGTCCAGCGGGCGATCCCGCTTTTGGAGAAAGATGATGTCGGATACCACCTCGGCACCGGCATTCTTTTTGAACGCGTCATTAGGCAGACGGATGACTCCCAGCAGCTCGGCACGTTGAGCAAGATACCGGCGCACGGTGGAATCCTTGGCGTCCATCGTATAGCGGCTGGTGACAAAGGCCACCACGCCGCCGGGACGCACCTGGTCGAGTGCTTTGGCAAAAAAGTAGTTGTGGATGCTGAAATTCAGCTTGTCATAGGCTTTATCTCGAACCTGATACTGGCCAAAAGGCACATTACCAATGGCAAGGTCATAGAAATCTCGCCTGTCGGTGGTCTCAAACCCGGCCACGGTGATGTCGGCCTTGGGGTAGAGCTGCTTTGCAATCCGTCCACTGATGGAATCCAGCTCAACGCCATACAGACGGCTGTTTCGCATTTCTTCCGGCAGCATACCGAAGAAATTGCCCACACCGCAGGACGGCTCCAGGATGTTGCCGGTCTCAAAACCCATGCGGCCCACGGTCTCATAGATGGCCCGGATTACCGTGGGACTGGTGTAGTGCGCGTTGAGGGTGGAACCTCTGGCGGCGGCATATTCCTCCGGGGTCAGCAGTTCTTTTAGCTGGGCATACTCTAAAGCCCATGCCGGTTTCTCCGGGTCAAACGCATCAGAGAGACCGCCCCAGCCCACATATCGAGAAAGAACCTCCTGCTGTTCGGGGCTTGCCTGCTGTCCGGCAGCTTCCAGCTCTTTCAGCAAACGAATCGCATTGACATTTGCCTGGAACTTGGCTTTCGGACCGCCCTCACCCAAATGCTCATCTGTAATGCGGAAGTTTTTTGCATTGCGGCGCAGGTTAGCCTTGTATTCCTCATAAGATGCTTCCTCGGCAGCTTTGGCATTGGGAAAGGTCTGCCACTGGCCATTGACCTGAATGGAAACCGGGTGTTCGTCCAGCACTTCCTCAAAGGTTTTCTCCGGCTCAGTCACAGGGGCTGGCGGCTCCGGCTCCTCGATATGCAGTCGTTCCACCACCACATCATAAGGCAGATTGTTCTTATCGCCCGGATAGACGGCCATGGTCTCGGAATGGAAGGTCGGGGATTCGGTAGCCGGTTGGGGCTGTTCCTGTCCAAAACCGTCCTGCTGACGGGCATACATCCCGCGCAGCAAAGGCGCAACCTCATCCCAGCGGAAATACAGCATAGCCAGACGCTTTTCCTCTGCATCCATGACTTCCAGTTCTATGCCCTGTGCCGTGGTACGGTAATCGACAATATCGCCGGTCTCCAGATTCAGTGTCTCAATCTCACCGGAATAGGCTCTGCTCAGCCAGTAGGCGATCTCGCTGTTGCTCCTGCCGGATTGCAGCAGCGTGGAAATCTGCTTTTTATCCGCTTCATCCATCAGTCCATGAGCCAATACATCCCGCAAGTCTTGTTCTGCCTTGTCCGGGTCAATAGGAAGAAACTCGGTATAGTAAGCATTGCGGCGGTCTGCCCGAAGCAGCTGCTCGAACTGTTCTTTGCGCTCTGCCCGGTAGATGGGATATACCATCCCGGTGGGCAGAAGCTGTACGGTGTCCTCCCGCAGCTCGGTGATCTGATAGGCGTCATCCTCGATATACACGGTATCGCCCACGGCATAGACCGGGGCGGCTGGGTCATAGGAGGTTCTTTGCGGAATTGGGCGGCGAACTGCGTCATATTCCTCATCGGAAATGGAAACTTCGGAAGTCTGCTCTGTCTCGGCATCTGCAATCTGCTCTGCATCTGACCTCACCTGTTGGATAAACGGATCATTGTCCAGTTTTTCCGGGTCTGCCACCTGGCCGTTGACAATCCCTCTTTCCTCCAGAGCTTCCCGGATGGCGATTGGGTCGATGTTGTCAAAACGATCCTGTTCTTCTTCGGTATAAAACCGTTCCTCCTGAATGAGCTGGGCAAGCCTGCGCTGTACCTTCGGCCAGGGCAGCTGCGTTTCCTCCGGGCTGCCGGCACGGACAACGAACAGGCTGTTGCTGTTACTGCCGCCGTATTCCTGAGCCAGCCATGCGGCGGTATCTTTTTCTCTTGCATGGTCTTTCATATAGCGGACAACAGCGTGTTTACTCTCGATATTGCCGTTCCATGCACAAAGGACAGTATCAATATCTTCCTGAGAAAGAGGGCGCAGAAGCTCATGGAGCTTTGGATAGGTCTCGTCGATCACTTCCCGGTGCAGACGCTGACGGAACTCCGGCACATCCGAATAGAGTCGGATCAGCTCCATATCCTTAGAACCAAGAACCGCACGGCGCACAGCGGCATTGCCCTCGATGACAGCATTTTCACGGTCAGAATGCCCGCAGGCATTGCGGTATGCGGCATCCTCGGAAATAGCGGCAGTCACCACAGGCTTATACTGCTCAAACTGCTCCCGAAGGATAGGCTTTGGCGTTTCTTTCTCCACCTCCGGCTGCTGTGTTTGAATGGCATCTTCTTCGGCCAGTTCCTTTTCAGACTGGATTTTGTCATACTGCGCCTGTTCCTGTTCGGTAAGATAGCGGTCTTTCTGGACAAGTGAGGTAATGCGCTTGGCAACCTTTTCCCAGTTCAAGTGAACATCCGGGCAGTCCTGCTTTTTATAGTGCAGTCCTTTCCCATCGTGATCTTCGCCGCTGTGTGTTGCACCGGACAAGGCATGAGAGCGTCCGCCAATGCCATACTCGTCTTTGAGGAATCTCACTTTCTCCTTATCCGTATGGTTTGCCATGAAAAACGCATAGATACGGCCTTTTCCACCGGCGAAACTGCTTCCGCCGGTCATGGCGGCGTCGATCTCATCCTCGGTAATAAAGTGCTGGACGGTTGGCACTTGGGAAAGCTCTGAAGAAAAGGTCCTGCGGGGCAGGTCAAGGTCCTTCAGGTTCTCCCAGATCTCCCTCGGTCTATGATAGTGAAAACGCAACAGGTCACGGTCCTGCTGATAGGCAGTCCAGAAGGCAGCGTATTCTTCCTTGAGGGTCTGGCGGAAAGCCGGTTCACTCAGCTGCTCCATCAGGTGGCGGGTCTCCTCCGGGAAACCATTGCCTTTGATCTCTGACAGGCAGGACAAATATCCGGCTTCTCTGGCATCCTCACTGAGATCGTGATACAGATACCAGAGCTTTTCTGCAAGGAGGGATCGTTCATAGCCTGCCACTTCTGCAAGCTCCACATTGGAGGCAAACTGGCCGCTCTCCAAAAGCTCCCCGATACGCTCTGCGACGCTCTCCCAGGAAATGACCTGGGCAGACCTGTCATAACGGACAGACTTCCCGTGGGAAAGATGGATACCATCCTCGGCATACCATGCGCTCACACTGCCAAGGCCATTGCCGCCGTGGTACAGCGTTTTCAGTATCTCGGCAATCTCAGCGGTGGTTTTCTGCTTTTCAAAGGCTGCAACCACACGCTCCCTTTGACGGTCTGTATTGCCGCCCAAACGCAGCACATGGTCGATGTCATTTTGGGCAAAAGAAAAAGCAGAGGATGTATGCGCTACATTCTCTGCTTCATCTATGGATTGGATCTGTTCCGCTTCGGAGAGGAACAGGTTTAGAGTCAGCTGTTGATAAGCTCCGCCATCAGGATTTCCTCGGCCTGAGCTTTGCAGGTGTTCATCAGCCCCACCCACTTCATGGGATCGCTGGCTTTCAGTTCCTCGGTGGCTCCCGCTTCCTTCGTCAGCTGGGGCATCATCTGCTCCAGTCTGCTCTGGGCGGTCTCGTCGATCTCCAGAAGGTGCGGGTACAGCTTCTCGCTCAGCAACATCTGGTTGTAGAGGATGGGACGGTGTTCCTTCAGGTAGGTTTTCCTCATCCTGCCGTACTTGCCCAGGGGTTTCTCCGGCTGCTGGCTCAGCTTCAGGTCGGGAATCAGATAGTCTCCGTTCTGGATATAGGTCATGGGATTGTTCATCTTGTTTGCTCCTTTCTTGGTTGGCTTCGCGCTCTGCATTTCGGACGGTAACGCCGATCTGCCGCAGCACCTGCTGGTTGATCTGGCTGACCGCTGTTCCCAGCGCTCCGATGGTTGCCGGAGTATTGAAATCAAAGATCGCCATGAAATCTTCGTGGTCGAAGTAGCGTTCCGGTTCCAGTCCACAGCGGGACATCAAAGCATAAGTGATACTGACGGTGGCTGCTGCCTTGAACTGTACTCCGATGTTAAACTCATCATATTCCTCCAAAAAGGAACCGTCAACGATATAGAAGAAGTCCTGCTGATGCTCCGTCCAGTATTCCTCAGCCAGTTTTCCGGCTACCTCGGTGAGCTGTCCGGCAAGGTCATCACCGGAAACATCATAGGTGCGCTCAAGCATGGCCTGCACCGAATCCAAATGGCGCTCCTCCAGCTGCCACAGCCAGGGAGTGCGGGAATGTTCACGGGTTCCGGTGTCGGAAATATCAAAAACATAGCGCAGGCGGGGCCTGTCCCCGGAATCGTCCACCAGAGCAATTCCCTTGGAGCCGCGCCTTACATACCGGCCCATCTTTTCATTCCACAAATCGTACTCTGCACAGGCGGTGGCGTCCGGACGCTGGGCGTAGATCATCAACTGCTCATGGAACGGGTACTTGTAAAGGCGGGAAGCAGTGGTGAGAAACCCTGCCCATTCCTGCCAGCTCCCCGTGAGCTGCGTTGTCACCTTCTCCGCCATCTGTGCATATAGTTCAGCTTTGGTTGGCATAGTGTTCTGTCCTCCTTTCAGTTTTGGGGTAAAAAGGTGGGGTGGCATATTGCCACCCCATCCCTGCGATTATGGTGTTTACTGGTCAAAATCCGGATACAACTCCAGCTCGGCAAACTCGGCATCACTCATGGCCTGGAGCTTGCCCAGTGCGCTGTCTGTCAACTCCCGCAGCTCGGTTTCCTCCGGGGCCAGCTCGCCGCGCATCTCACGCAGGCTGTCGATCAGTCCGGTGCGGCTGCCGGTATTGTAAATGCACATCAGGTTCATTTCCTCAAAAGTAAAGTTTCCCATATCAAATCTCCCTTTCCGCACTCTTTTTTGGCGCTATCTTTTTGTGTTCTGCCTTGGGCTGGCTTTTCAGCTGCTCCATGACGGACTTTTTCTTTTCCCGTTCCTCCCGATGGGCAGCGGCAGCCAAATCCATGAGGAAAATGGGCTGACCGTTGCGGGCCTGCTGTTCCAGCTCTGCCACCGTAGGCTCTTTTGCGCCATTGTTGATGATACCGTCGATCATGCCGTAATCGTCCTCCACGGCCATCTCCGCATTTTTCAGCGGATTTTCCGGCAGGAATCCGGGGATCTGGGTAAAACCAACACTGTCACAGTAATGACAGGATACCTTACCGTCCTGCTTGATCGCAACGATGTCACTGACACTCATAGAAGGACTGTGAAAATCCGCCGGCTTTTGCAGATTAAACTGCTCATATAGTTTTTCCAGCTGCTCCGGTACCGTGCCAGACTCCCTCAGCGGAGCTGTGTAAATGAGGTCATAATTGCTGCGGTCTATGGAAATGTCATGGGACTTTAACCAATCCAGATTCATAAAGCGCACATTCTGCGGATCGTCACGGCTCACCTGATAGATAGCAAAGCAATCTCTGTTCTGGGATAGAAATGCCTGTTCGCGTTCCTGCTGATGTTCCTGACGCTCCATGACCTTTTCGTGGAACTGAGGGCTTTTCTCCCATTCCTCACGGTCCACGCCAAAAAGACCGCCATGATCCATGATTTCCTGCGGGTCAAACACCATGCTCTCCGTATTGTCCTCATGCAGCACATAGACGGTCAAACCAGCGGCATCCAGTTCCAGCGCCCGTTCTCTGGTGACAGGGAGCATCCCATCATAGAAGTAGCCGTATTCCTGCATATCCGGTGTGGATACCTGCTCATCAGGCATAGGGTATTCATCCAGCGCCTGCTCTTGTGCTTCCGGCAGCTGAGAAGAAGCAGCCATCTGACTGGCCTCTGCCTGCATCTGCTGGTAGGCAGCTTCCTGCAAGGTCTCAATCATGGACAACGGTGCGTATTTTACCGAGTCTCTGCCCAAATCGTTGTCATCACAAATCTGGAGAACTGCCTTCATGCGGGAAATCTCCGGCATATCCAGCTGACCACCATCCAACTCTTTCATGGACGCGGCATCGTAAAGGGTATAGTCCCAGCCGCTGTCACAGGACTGGATATGAAGATAGGTGGCATCGTCAATCAGAAACAAAGCCTCCTGCTGGTTGGCATCCGCCCCCAGCACTTCCATTTCCGGCATTGCCGCAGCCAGTTCCTTTACCGCTTTTTGCACCAGAGGATTATCACGGTAATAGTCGATTGCCTGGATGGTGTCCAGGTCAATGGTCTGGCCGGTCAAAATCGGAAAAGGTCCTTCATAGTCGCTTCCGTCTTTCAGCTCAAAACCAATGCCCTTTATCCCGTTCATTCGCTCTGCTGGAATCTCCTGATAAATGCGGACAGCTTCCTCCAAAGACAGGTTATCGTGGTATTCTCCGAGGTTTGGAAATTCCATGCACTCTGCTACATAGTAGGTCAGATCGCCGGTCGGCAGCCTATCAGATACCTTAATGGCATCTGCTGGCTGCTCTATCGGGGCGGTTTCCGGCTCTACCTTTGCATGAGGGTCGATTCCACGCTCTTTGCAGATTTCCTTATAGTGGCGCTCAATGTCGGAGATCAAAGTGCCGGAGGTTTTGTTGATGGTCTCCAAACTGGCTCTCAACTCTTTCAGTTCCTTGCCCTGACTCCAACTGGCAATATAGCCAAAGCTATTTTCTCCAGTCTCGATGCCAAAATATTTGCAGACTGCATAGGAGATGCTTTCAGCCTCCACTTCTTCCGTGTGACGGTTTTTGATTGCCTGTTTTTCTGCGGTTGCATCTTCCTCAACTGCAAGACGCCATTCAAACTGATTTTCGTCCACATAACGCCAATCCATATCAGAAGCAAACTGTTCAGCTTCTTTTTCTGTGGCAAAATCCAACTTGAAATCATGTTTGGTTCCACCTTCACTCTCCTGCACAACCTTCCATGACGGTAGCATTTCATATTTTTTAGGGTCATGGAGCTTGCTGTGGGCAATCTCATGAACCGTGGCCGAAACTGTCTGCACCTCACTCATGCCCTGACGAATGGCAATTTTCTGATGATCAGCAGAAAAATAGCCGTCCGTATCAGCAGCCATTGCTTCAAAAGTAATCGGCACCGGTGCGCTGCGGCGCAGGGCCTCCATGAATGCCTCATAATTTGGCACATTGCCGGAAAGGGAGGAAGCAAGCTCCGGCAAAGGTTTCCCGTCGGTCTGACTCACATCAAAAACCTTGACCGGGCGAAACATGGGGATCTCGATTTCTTTTTCCTCTGTAACGATCTTTCCGTCTTTATCCAAAATCGGAGCCTTGGTATCCGGGTCCAGCTTCTGCTCCTCGATTTTCTTCTTATACGGTGTCGGGGCAATGATGGTAATGCCATGCTCGCCCTTTTTTACATGACGCTCAAACTGGTCTTTCCACTTATTGTATCCGGCTACCAAAGTGGCGTCCGGCTTCTGCATATAGATGAGCATGGTGTTGTTTACCGAATAGCGGTGAAATCGGGACATGACGGACAGATAACGCATATACTTTTCGCTTTCAAACAGTTCTTTGATGCCCTGCTCGATACCATCCGTGATTTCCATTAGCCGTTCTCGGTTGGTGGGTTTATTCTCAGCCATGATTTTCAATCTCCTTTCCAAGTGTGTGATTTCTGCTGTGTGTTCTGCAATCCATGCCTTTTGTTCTTCTTCACTTTCATAAAGAAAAAGGTCCAGCAGGTACTCTACATAGGTTTTCTTCTGGATTGCTTCCACAAAGCGGGGGTGCGGTTCTTCCTCCAGTGTCCTGGGAGAACGGTCGGCTTCCCATTTTTTCAACAGATAGTAGTAATCGGACAGTACGCGGTAACAGCGCTGTCGATTCTCCCGAAACTTCTGTGCCTCGGTTTTTTGCCGGACATATCTCCTGCGGGGCGGGGCCTGACTGTCATAGATCAGGCCAAAGTCCTGTGCCAGTTTCTCCGCCGCTTCTTTTGGGGAGAGATCAAAGAGCTTTGCGGTAAAGTCGATCACATCCCCATCTTCACCGCATCCAAAGCAGCGGAATCGCTGGTCTACCTTCATGCTGGGGTTCTTATCATCGTGGAAGGGACAGCAGGCCATGCCAGTTCGACTGACTTTTATCCCATAAAACTCTGCCGCTTCTCTGGTGCTGACCGACTGCTTGACTGCTTCAAATACATTCTCTGCCATGTGCCTTTAACTGCTGGACTTTCTCACAGGGGGCTGGTATCCGGCAGCTTTCGCACGCTCACTGGCAGCTTTGCGGCGTTCTGCGCTGTATGGTTCCCTGACTGATACACACCGCTTGGGGACGGTAAAGTTATGGGCGTCCTTTCGGGTGATCTGGTCGGGGTGCTTTTTTGCCAGCAGTTCCAGCTTCTCCATCAGATGGGGATCGTGGGTGTAGACCTCAGCCATTGGTTCTGCCTGGTTATAGAGGAGAATGGTTTCCCGTTCCACTAAAGAGAGCTTCATCGGCTGCCTCCTTTCCGCTGGTCAAATTCCAGCTTGAAGTTGGCATACTGTCCATCGTCCTCCAAAACCACAGTGGCATCGTAGGTCTTGCCGGTTTTCTCCGAATATAACCCCGTCACACGGACACGGCCATCGTTCAGCAGCGCAGACACCACAGCCTTGGTCGGCTGTTTTTTCTTGGCAGCCCACCATTTGTTGTTTTTCCAGATTTCAAATCTGCAAGAATCATTCTGACAGAAGAAGCCTTTTTGCAGTTCTGCAACTTCACCGCCGCAGCGAGGGCATTTGCCCACCACCTCACGGGGCGGAGTGAACAGGTACTCGGTTCCCTTGATGACCTGATAAGTTCCCACCAGATCTTTCAGCATGGCACTGATGCCGTCTAAAAACTCCTCCGGGGCAAGCTGCCCGCGCTCGATCTTGCCCAGGCGGTACTCCCACTCGGCAGTCAGAAGCGGCGATTGCAGTTGTTCCGGCAGAACGGTGATCAGGGAAACTGCATCGTGGGAAGGGAGAAGCTGCACCGTTTTCCTGCTCTTTTTTCGTTCCAGAAAACCGGCAGATACCAGCTTTTCCAAAATACCGGCACGGGTGGCCGGTGTCCCCAGACCTTTTCTCTCAGCATCCTCTGGCATATCATCTTTCCCGGCAGTCTCCATTGCGGACAATAGGGTGTCCTCCGTAAAGTGCTGGGGCGGACTGCTTTTGCCTTCTTTGACGATTGCAGCAGCAACCGAAAGGGTCTGTCCTTCGGTCAGCTCCGGCAGGGCTTTCTCTGCGCCATCTTTTTTCGGCTCTGCATCCTTCATTTTGGCACGGTAAGCGTCCTCCAGTGCTTTCCATCCGGGATGCTTCACCGTTTTTCCTTTGGCGGTAAACTCCCCACCGGCACACGCTGCAATCACAACGGTTTCCGAATAGATATGGGGCTGGGCTACGGCGCACAGCAGACGCAGGGCCACCAGCTCCAGCACTGCTTTTTCTCCCGCAGGAAGGGCAGAAAGGTCTGCATCCTTGAGATTTCTGGTAGGGATTACTGCGTGGTGGTCGGTTACTTTCTTATCGTTGATGACCGTCTGCGGATCACAGGTAATGGCGATCCCTTTGCGAAACGGCATAGCATTGGCAACCAGATTCACCAGCACTGGCAGGCTGTCTACCATATCGCCGGTCAGATAGCGGTTGTCAGTACGGGGATAGGTGCAAAGCTTCTTTTCATACAGGCTTTGCAGATAGTCCAGGGTCTGCTGGGCTGTAAATCCAAGCAGGCGGTTGGCATCTCTTTGCAGAGTAGTCAGGTCATAAAGGGCAGGCGGCTTTTCGGACTTTTCCTTGCACTCCACCTTTTTGATTGTGGCAGCTGCACCCTGACAGGCTTCTTTCAGCTGCTCGGCAGCAGCCTTATCCGCCATGCGCTCCCCGGATACGGTAAGACCGGGCAGCTCCAGCGCCACGGTATAAAAGGGAACTGGCTTAAAGGTGTCGATCTCAGCTTCTCGCTGGACAATGAGCGCCAGGGTTGGGGACATCACGCGCCCGATGTTGAGGGTGCGGTGGTACAGCACGGAAAACAGCCTTGTGGCATTGATCCCCACCAGCCAGTCGGCCTTAGCGCGGCAAAGAGCAGCATCCCGAAGCCCGTCATAGTCCGCACCGGGGCGCAGGTTTGCAAAGCCTTCCCTTATGGCGGAGTCCTCCATCGAAGAAATCCAGAGGCGTTTCATGGGCTTTTGGCAGCCTGCCAGCTCGTAGACGCTGCGGAAGATCAGCTCGCCCTCGCGTCCGGCATCGCAGGCATTTACTACCTCCGTCACATCCGGGGCGTTCATCAGCTTTTTGAGAATATCAAACTGCTTTTTCTTATCCTTTCCCACCACCATCTGCCAATGCTCCGGCAGAATAGGCAGGTCATCATATCGCCACTTGGCGTACTTGGGGTCATAGCTGTCTGCGTCCGCAAGACCGGCCAGATGGCCCACACACCAGCTGACACGCCAGCCGTTGCCCTCCAGATACCCGTCCTTACGGGCAGTTGCACCGATCACCGCCGCCAAACTCTGGGCAACTGATGGTTTTTCAGCAATCACCAGCTTCATATTCTTCAACCTCCCATTCTTCCCGCACAGGCGTGTGCAGTTTTTTCTCAATGCTGTTTTCCTCATCCAGAAGCAGGTTATAACCAAACCGGTAGTCATAGCGGTACAGTTTCCCCAGCAGGTCATTGATGATGATGCGGCAAGCCAAAATGACACGAGTTTTATCCACCTGCATCAGCTGGTAGCGTTGATAATTGCTGTAATATTCTTCATGGCGGTGGGTATTGCGGACAGCATCTTCAAGCAAACTTTCTACTGCATCCTGACAACCATCCTCTTTTTCACCCTCCATACAGTTCAGAAGTTCCATTACCATAGGAAAGCTCTGTTCATCCATAGGAGCTTCTGCTGCAAGAAAACCGATCAGGGCAGATAAGAGCAGACGGGCTGCTGCCTGTTCCTGGTCCGTCAAAACAGCCATCGTTTTCTCCGCATTTGGCAGAATCTTATCTTCCACAAAATCTGCCGCGTCACCGGAATAAAGCTGACGGATAGAATCTATGGACAATGAAACTGTCATGGTATCTAAGGAGAAATCAAAGGGGTCATCTTGCTTTGGCTTTCTCTGAAGTTTGTTTAACATGGTAGAAAGAATGTCGCCGCCAAAATACACAGCAATTACCAGCAGGTCAAAAACAGCAATCAGCTTGATAAATATAATCAGAACACTCATTTTTTTCGTTTCCTTTCTTCGAGCCATCGTTCCATCTCACGATGGCAGATACCTACACAGGGACTTCCATAATTCCCGCAACCATAGCAGGGGTGGTTGTGGGGTAAAGAAGGAGGACGGGAAATTTCCTTCCCGCCCTCCGGCCTGCGTGTCATCATGCGTTCATAGGGACTGTCTGTGAAACGGGTCATTTCACACTGTCCTCATCATCTTCTTCTGTGCTGCCCCCATCAGCGTCCGGCTCGTCCGACTCCTCATCCTCGGTTTCCCATTCCTCGGAATCTTCCTCGCCATAATCATAATCGTCCAGACTGTCATTGCCCTTGGTCTTAGGCTTATTCTTAACGAGCTTCAAGTAGGCAAATACGCCACCGCCTCCAAGCAGAGCCAGCAAAAGGACTATCGCAGCCGGGTTCAGTCCGGCAGGCTTCTCTTTTTCCGGCTCCGGTGTTTCTGCCGGAGGTTCCGGTGCTTTGCCCGTACATTTACTCTTATCAGTTGCACAGACCGGACAAGCCGTATTGACTGCCCCTGCTTCACATTTTGTCGTGCAGCTACACACAGCAGACGGCTTCTCTTTGACATTTTCATCTTCCATCAGTGCCATCAAATCCGCTTCATCCACCTGATTCAGAAAGTGAACAGCAGTCTTTTTATCCTCATTCGCCCTGTCAATCAGGATGTAAAAGTAATTTCCAGCCTTGGTGGTAACAGTAATAAGCTGCTTATTGCCTCCAAAATCATCCACCAGTGCCGCATTCCCCTCCGGTGTAAGTGCCGGTGCTGGTTCTGTTTCTTCCACAATCACATTGCTGTCATTGGTGGAATCCTCTGCCGGTGCCGCCGGAGCCTGTTCTGACCCCTGTGCAAAAGCAGGGATCGTAAAGCCAAATGCCACAACCATTGTCAGGCAAAAGGCGGAAAGTGTTCGGAGCAATCGTTTATTCCTCATAGCTGTTTTCCTCCTGTTCATTATTGTCATCAGCCAAACTTCCGGGAACTGTGCCACCGGACAGCATGGCGCTCAACTGGGTCGGGGTCATACGCAGGGCGCGCACCATCTGGACGATCTCCAGATTTTCTGCCTCGGTTTTCTGTGCTTCCAGCGCCTTGAGCTTTTCCTGATACTCTGCGATCTTCTCACGGACCTTTGTAATCTCCTGGTCAATGCGCTCAATTTTGTTCTTTGCCATCGTCTATCACTCCTTCTTAAAAATCTCTGTTACCAGTTCATCAGGCCGTAGCCCTTAATGCTTTGATAATTCAGGTCATAACTTTTGATCTTGCAGGCATCGCCGGAATTTCCCTCCACGGTATAAACACGGCTGCCATCCGTACCGATCACGATACCTACATGGTCTGCTGTCCCATCCAAATCCCAGTCAAAGAAAATGGCATCACCGGGAGCCAGATTGTTATAGCCTCTTGCGCCCCACTGTCCATGAGACTGGAACCACGGAACGCCCTGCCACTCACAGCCTGCAAAGCGCGGTTCACTTTTTCCTGCCTGGTTATAGCACCAGGATACGAAGCAGGCGCACCATTCCACACGGGAGTCAAAGCCGTACCAGCTCCAGTAGGGATAACCGCCCACATTGCCCACCTGACGCTTGGCCAGTTCCACCAGCTGAGGATTGCCGGGGCGGGTACCGTTAATGAACTGCACACCGGACAGATCTTCCGAGCCGCTGGTATCAGGGGAGCCGCCGCCAAACAACAGCGGCTTATTGCCCATGGTCTGCCGGTAAACCTGATACATTTTCATCTGCTCCGTGGTCAGAAGTTCCGACACCACAGCGGAAATGGGCTTGCTGGCGAGTTTCACATTCAAAATGTAATACTCATAGGGAACTTCTTCTGAGGTGGTCTCGCCGGTCTCCGGGTCGGTTGAGGTCTCCGTGCGGTAGCGAATCTCCACTTCCTCAGTAAGCGTCAGCTGATACTGTGCTGCAAACACACGCACCAGCTCTGCCTGAGCGCTCTGCCGGGTGTAGCCTTGCAAGACGGCAGAGAGAAATGCTGCCAGCTCATGAGGGTCATGGCCGATCATACCAAGGTCATAGCGATACTCGTCATACCCTGGGTGACTGCTTTCAATGTTGTCGATTTCCTCCTGCAACTGGACTTCTCTGGCTACATAATCTGCTTCCACCGCCAGCATTTCCGGGTCATCCGACGGATAGGTGGTGCCGGAGAGAACGGAACCGATGCTCTGCGCCATCATGGAGCAGGAGGACATGGTATTCATCAGCATACAGGTAATGAGGAACAAAACCCCTGCCATCAGGAAACCCTTCTTGTGGCGCATGACGAATGCCCCTGCCTGCTGTGCCTTTTCTTTTACCGTCCTTGCGGCTTTTCCGGTTTTGGACGCAGCCTGAGCGGTATTTCCGGCAGTCTGACCGCCGTGTTTGGCGGCGGCATACTGCTTTTTGATGGTCTGCTTTTGCTGCCAGCGGGAAAGCGGATTGCTGGCAAACTGGGGATTTTCCTGCAAAGATTTCTGGTACAGAACATTTACATTTGCCTTTTCCAGTTGGCGCTCTGCCTGTGCTGCTTTGCGGTACGGCTTCAGCTTGTGGCTGCGATAGCCCTCCCGCACCAGATAAGCGCCGGTCTCCACCACCTCCTCGGACTTGTGGGCGCTTTCCACGCCCACATTGTCCTGCTCTGTTTCTCGGATCTCTTTGTGGAGCTTGCCCGCGACCAGATGGACGGGAGCTTCCCTGACTCCTTGAGAAACTTTGGAGGGTGGCTTTTTCTTGTCCTCAAAGGTCAGCTTCGAGGTCTTTTTTCCGGTATCCGGGTCAATGACCGTCTGCCTGACCTTTTTCTTTGGGATATTGGCCTGCGCCTTATCTGCTCTGGCCGCAGCTTTCTCCGCTTTACGGATCGGCTTTTCCAGTGCAGGGTCAGACCGTTCCTCATCAGTAAAGCGCAGGCGCGGCTCCTTATTCAAACCATTCTCCCAGCATGAGGGAGGACATCATGTAGTGCAGCTCTGCATAAATGGCCATTCCCACAGGATCGTTGAACATACAACCGGACAGGTAGGCGTAAAACTGTGCCACCACATCGGACAGGATTTTCGCTTCGGTTCCTTCCAGAACCAGACCACCCATACCTTCCTTGGCACGGATGGTGCTCCAGATCTCTGCCAGACGGAGCAGCCCCACCTGACCGGTCTCATTCAGTTCGGCTGCCTGATCTGCCGCCGTGCGGCACTCACTTACCGCATCGGCCATGACCGTAAGCAGCTGGCTGCGCTGGGCATTTACCGCCCTGTCAAAAAACATCAACGGGTTTTGATTCAAAATGTTGGGGTTCATCATCATTCATCCTCCTTCTTTTTCAGTTCCTGGGGTTTGGTGGTCATAATGCGGTACAGCTCGGTATTCTTCGGGAAGTGGTCCACGAAAGGCAGAATTGTGGAGCCATAGAACAGCAGGCCCTCGCCCTCACCGGAGTGGGTCACATAGCTAAGCTGGTGCGTGGAAATGCCCAGCTGCTTGGCAAGTATCTGACGGTCTCCGCCTGCCTGGTTGAGCATATACACGAAGTCGGAGTTTTCAAAGATGTTCTCTACCTCGCGGCTGCTCAAAAGGTCTTTGACATTCTGGGTGATACCTGTCGGGATTCCGCCCCATTTTCGGAATCGCTTCCAGATTTCCACTGTATAGGCAGCGGTCTGTTCCTCCTTCAAAAGCAGGTGCATCTCGTCGATGTAGTAACGGGTGGACTTGTGGGCAGCGCGGTTAATGGTAACGCGGTTCCACACCTGATCCTGTACCACCAGCATACCGATTTTCTTGAGCTGCTTGCCCAGTTCCTTGATGTCATAGCAGACAATGCGGTTGTTGATGTCCACATTGCTCTGGTGGTTGAACACATTGAGGGAGCCGGTTACATAGATTTCAAGGGCCGTAGCGATATACTGGGCTTCCTTTTCCTCCTGTTCCCGAAGCAGGTTATATAGGTCCTCCAGTATGGGCATATTCTCCGGGCGCGGGTCATTGAGGTAAGTCTGATAGACCAGACGCACACAGCGGTCGATGATGGTTTTCTGCACCGGCTGCAAGCCCTCCTTACCGCCCACGATCAGCTCACACAAGCTGAGGATAAAATCAGACTTGAGGGACAGTGGGCTTTCATCATCCGAGTAGTCCAGGTTCAGGTCCATCGGATTGATGTAGTTGGTGGAGGTAGGCGAGATCTTGATGACCTGCCCATGCAGACGCTCAACAAGAGGTGCGTACTCCGCTTCCGGGTCACAGATGATAACATCATCATTGGTAAGCAAAAAGCAGTTGGCGATTTCTCGTTTTGCGCTGAAGGACTTACCGGAACCTGGCGTACCCAAAATCAAGCCGTTGGGGTTTTTCAGCAGCTTTCTGTCTACCATGATGAGGTTGTTGGACAGGGCGTTTATGCCGTAGTACAGAGCTTCTTTGCCGTTCTGGAATAATTCCTGTGTGGTGAACGGTACAAAGATAGCCGTAGAACTGGTGGTCAGTCCTCGCTGGATCTCAATCTGATTGAGTCCCAGGGGCAGACAGCTCATCAGCCCTTCTTCTTGCTGGAAGTCCAGCCTGGTCAGCTGACAGTTATACTTCTGGGCAATGGAGCCTGCCTGAAAGATGTTGTTGCCAAGCTGACGGGGATTGTCCGCTGTGTTCAGCACCAGAAAGGTTAAAAGGAACATTCTCTCGTTGCGGCTCTGCAAATCCTGCAAGAGTTTTTTCGCTTCACTGCCGTAGGTAGCAAGGTCGGATGGAATGATGTCCATGTCGTATCCGGCACGAACTGCTTTTTTCTGTTCCTCGATCTTACTGCGGTCCAGGTCGGTAATCTTGCGCTTTACCGTTTTGATGGCTTTCACCTGATCCACCGACTGAATGTGCATACTCACAATGAGCGAGCTTTCCATATCCAAAAAATCAGCCAGCAGACGGTCATTCAGCTCCGGTGCGAGAATCTGCAAAAAAGAAACAGCCCCGTATTTCTTGCCCATACGGAACTGCTTGCCGGTGCGGAACTCAAAGGAGCTTGGTGCAATAAAATCCTTCGTGGACAGACCGGAAGGAGCCAGCCAGTCCCATTCAAACTGAAATGGGAGCTGTTCATCCATGTGGAATACTGCATGAAGCTGAGAAAGCCTTTCTTTACCGTCCAGCGTTCTGGCAGCTACACCAAGACGCTTGAAGTTATTAAGTATATCGGTCTCAATACGCTCCAGACGGGGCTTGGCAGCTTTGATGCTGTCTGCGTCGATACCAAAAGTCAGGTATTTGGTCTTGATGAGACCGTTGTTACCTCTGGCCAGCTGATTTTGCAGCATTGTGGTGTATTCCTCGCGGATACTGTCAAAGGCATCCCTCTGGGGCGGGATGGAAATGGAGTTAGCAAAGGTCTCCTCCGATGCCGCAAGGTTCAAAAAAGACAGCTGGAAATGAATTGAGCTGTCAAAATAATTGAGGAAATCACACCACCCCTCAAAGATTGCCGTCTTATCTTCGTTTTGGGAGAGCTGATAGTTGATGTCCTGAAACTGGATGGTCTTTGTGTAGTGGCTGTCCGATACTCGGCAGATTCCATCCGGCCACATCCGTTCATAAGGGATACTGTCCTGCGCAGATTTTCCTTTTTTGTCCGTGCGGTTAGCGCGGGCAATGGCCGCTTCGATCTGCTTCTTATCGGCGCGGGACAGCTTTTTCTTTGTCTTTACCGGCTGCACAGTTTTTTCCTCGGTTTTTCCGAACATCCGATGCAGCCATTTTTTTATTGCGGTGAACAATGTCATACACCTCCTTATCGAGCATTTCCTGCCGCTTTAATACGGCATAAAAGTTATTGGTCTGGTAGGGACGCTGCTTTGGACGGATCACAGCTACTTTGAGAATGTTGCCCACGATCTTTTCCAGGGGCTGTCCATGCTTTTCGTACATAGCCAGCAGGAAGAAGGGCATCATGACCAGCATCATACACATGGCAGCCATGCTGTTTCCCGCAGGCTCACGGAGCCACAAGAACAGCGGTACGCCTACAAGCGCCCCGGCGGTAAAGCAGACCAGCTGCCTTCGGGTCAGATTGAACATGACCTTTGTTTTGACTTTTGTTAAGTCCTTGGGTACGGGTACATAAGCCAATGTGGAAACCTCCTTCCGTTTTAGTGCGCCTGAAAGACTGATTTGGCGAGACTGCCGGTTTTGAACAGCGTAAAACATAGCAGTACGGTGTAGCCCACGCAGCTCCAGATTGCCATGATGATGTCATCTTCCAGAGCGATGTTCTGCACCAGCACAGCATAAATTGCCACGCAGACGATAATGAGAAACGCCTGAAAGCCCAGCGCCAGCAGGGATCGGAGGTAATTCTGTCCCATACCGCCCCATTCTTTACCCATCATTGCAGCCATTGGAACGGGAGCCACCGAAGTCACAAGGTAGATTTCGATCATACGGCCATAAATAACGATAAAGATACAGATATATAACGCCCACATAGTAATGCCAATAAAGAGGGATTGGAACCACAGTCCGAACAGCGGTCCCAGATCCATTTCCATCAGCCTCGGTTCCAGATCGGTCATAACTGAGGAAATGTCAATGGACGCATCCGAATTGATAATCCCTGCCGCCTGCGCCACCACGCTCTGCGCCATATCAAAGACGCCCATCACGATATTCCATGTGTTTGTGACAATGAGGATGGCGGCAGCTGATTTGAACACCCACTTGAAAATCATCCAGGTATCCACATCATGCAGGTTGTTCTTGTCTGCAATCATCTGGATCAGGTCTACGGTCATCACGATAGCCAGAATCACACCTGCAATCGGCACCATGATGGAGTTGGACAGATTCTCAATCATGCTGAAAATACTGCCATTCCATCCCTGTGGGGTCTGGCCTACCTGTACGGATATATCCGCGACCTGCTGATTTACACTGTCAAACATCCCCGAAAGGTTGCTCATAATACCGCCCACCAGCATTTCTTTCAGCCAATTTGTCAGGGCTTCAAGTAAGAAATCCATACGGTGTCAACCTCCTTTCCGCCGCCCCCGCAAAGCTGCGGGAGCGGCAAGGATTTCATACGGAGACGCTTAGACAGAGAAAAGCCCGGAGAGCAGAGGTACAAGGACCATGCCGACTACGGCTACACCAGCACCGGCCATGAGCTGCTTCATGCCCTGGCTCTTGGCGCCGGGGTTGTCGTTGCCGTAACCTTCCAGCAGGTTGATAACGCCCCAGATACCGAGACCGGCACCGAGCGCGATAACGAGGGTCTGAAGAACGGTGATTGCCTGTTCAAAAAATGCCATATAGTTTGTTAGCCGGAATCTGATTAAAAAATAGGTTTGTCATGTTTCATAGGCATACAAAAGCCGGAACAATCTGCCGCCCGGTTTCCGGGGGGCATGATTCCGGCTGTCCTCCTTTTTCATTATTTTTTCTTGCGATTGTCCGCTTTGTACGCCAATGGCCC
>CDZW01044438.1_pt1 | contig 26116 bp, 20 predicted proteins | sample 557511 | NCBI WGS metagenome assembly CDZW01 (sample SAMEA3182067, study PRJEB8094) | gut metagenome | biome: human; feature: gut; material: Stool; isolation source: human stools | place: Canada | collected 2013-03-05 | reverse complement strand
GCGCAGAGAATTAGCACCGTACTCCTTGATGAGAAGCGGATTAACAGCGCAGACAAAAAGTCCTGCTTCGTGCAGCGCTTTTGCAACCGCTTCATAGTAACGCCCTGTGTGTTCCATCACGACGCGGGTTTCACCGTCAAGAGCCTTCAACTTCTCAGCCAGTGAAGCAAGCCCTGCTATATCGTGAGTCACATCAAAAGGCAAGCAAACAACTTCTCCCAGAGGACGGAGCACCGCAACTGTGCTTTTCCTGCTGGAGACATCAATACCTACTGCGTTCATAGAATCACTCCTGTACTGAACTTGTAATGGACAAAGGCCATCTTTCCTGTTGCCGGTTCTATCTGTTTGATGACACGAACGCAGTGGCTCTACCTGCACAAATCGAACACTGCGAATAGGAGGATGGCTGACTGACTTTCATGCGGACGTAAAAGCCCTTGGAGATGAAGGTCAGACCATTACCTCTCTATTCTAACAGTTTAGGCAACGAGATGTCCCATGCCTATGGCTGGCTGCCATAAATCAAGGGGCAAATATATAGTAACAGGAGACGAAACGCATGAAGAAAGACTGTGAGGTCGTCCGCGACCTGATGCCGCTGGTGCTGGATGATGTCGCCAGCGACGGGAGCAAGCACATGGTGTCGGCGCATGTGCAGACGTGCGCGGAATGTGCCGCATACATGAATCAGCTCAAAGCTGACCTGCCCGCCGGAAAGAAAAGCGAGTTGGATTCGCGCGCCGCGTTCGACGCCGCCGCCCAGACGCTGCGGAAGCAGAAGCGCCGCCGCACCCTCCGCAATATCCTGCTGGGTGCGCTGATTGTGTGCATCCTTGGGCTGGCAAATCTATACTGCTTCGATTGGCTGATGAACGAAACGCGCCCGATTCCGACGAGCGAATACGGGATTCAGCTGTCCAAGCTGGCGGACGGCAGACTTGTCGCTTCGTTCGACTATCACGAAAGCATGACCCCACTCTACGTCAAGCGGCAGCAGGTGACGGAGACGGCAGCTGACGGAAGCCGCGCCGAAATCCTCTATCTCTATGCCGAAAAGCATATCGTGCCGCATACGGCAAGCACGCCTATGCAAAACGCCGGCTTCACGCTCGATTCCGGCTGGCAGACGACGACGGCGGAGATTCGGCAGGGAACGCCGGAAGAGTATCAGGTGCTGTGGCGGCAGGAGGATGAGGATGCCGCGATTCCGGCAGCGTCGCCAGAGATGGAAGCATATTACGCATGGGAAGCGGTGCTGACACAGCTTTGGTCGCAGCACTCGGAAAGTGCGGACGGAAAAGCGGGCTTCCCCGGCGTGAATGGAGAACGCTATACCTTGGCAATCCACCATGCGGACGCGCTGGCGGCGTGCGTCCCGGAGTGGCAGCCGCGGGTCACGCCGCAGTATCTGCTGCTGGATGATGAGACGATTCAGTGGATTTTGGCGGGTGTGACAGAGGAGGTCGAATCAAATGACCCGTGAGCAGTTTCTTTCTCAATATACCGGGGAATGGTCGCCATCCGACGGGCATTGGTTTGGCTTGGATTTTGGCTGGCGAGGGCAGGAATATCGTTTTCAGACGGATTCGATGTATCACCCGGCAAATACAGTACTGCCTGACGGGCGTGAAGCGCGATTCGGCGTGTACAAAAAAGAAGGTTCGGCGTATGCGCTGATTGGCGAATATGCCACGCCGCAGGAAGCGCTGGCGCAATGCCGCATTCAGGGAATGCCTTTGGGCAACATTCTCGAAGATGAATCGACAGAATTACTTGGGCAGGACTAAAGTGGAAAATGATAGCAGCTTTCCCGAAAGGGAAAGCTGTTTTTTGCAGCAGATAAATGCTTAATGATGGAAAATATGAATCTTTTTCTCGCATTGCAAAACCCGCGCATCTGTGCTATCATGTCGATACAGGCTGAAAACCAGCCATCAAGGAGGAAAAGTGCAATGTATACGCATCAAGACAACAAGGTGACAGGCTTGACGGTGGCTTACATCGGCGGCGGCTCGCGCGGATGGGCGTGGGGTTTCATGCGCGACATTATTTCCGACGGGCAAATCAGCGGCACGGTACGGCTGTACGACATTGACCGCGAGGCGGCGGAGCGCAATCAGAAAATCGGCACGATGCTGGCGGCGCATCCCGACGCGGCATCCAAGTGGACGTTTGAAGTCAGCAGTTCCTTGCAGGGGGCGCTCACGGGCGCGGATTTCGTCGTCATCAGCATTCTGCCGGGAACGTTTGCGCATATGCGCGGCGATGTACACCTGCCGGAGCGGGTCGGCGTATATCAGTCCGTGGGCGACACGGTGGGCGCGGGCGGCTTCATGCGGGCAATGCGCACGATTCCGATGTTCGTTGAGATTGCCGAAGCGATTCGCGACTTCGCGCCGAACGCGTTCGTCATCAACTATACGAACCCGATGACGCTTTGCGTGCGGACGCTGTACGAGGTATTCCCGCAGGTGAAGGCGTTTGGCTGCTGCCACGAGGTGTTCGGCACGCAGAAGGTGCTGTGCGCGATGCTGGATGAGCAGGAGCACATTCCCGGCGTGAAGCGGCAGGACTTGTACACCACTGTCACCGGCATTAACCACTTCACTTGGATTACCTCTGCCAGCTATCAGGGCATGGATTTGATGCCGCTGTACGCCCGCTTTGTGGAGGAGCATCCCGAAGGCATTCAGCTGGGGTCGGACAACTGGATGAACAGCCATTTCGCGTGCGCGCACAAGGTCAAGTTCGACCTGTTCCAGCGCTATGGGGCGATTGCGGCGGCGGGCGACCGCCATCTGGTGGAATTCCTGCCGCAGTGGTATCTGCACAGCCCGGAGACAGCGCACCAGTGGAAATTCGACCTGACGCCCGTGTCATGGCGCGAGGACGACCTGAAGAAGCGGATGCAGCGCTCGGACGACCTGCTCAGCGGAAAAGAGCCGCTTGACCTCACGCCGTCGGGTGAGGAAGGGCATTTGCTGCTCAAGGCGCTGCTGGGGCTGGGGAACATAGTCAGCAACGTGAACGTGCCGAATCAGGGGCAGATTCCGAACCTGCCAATTGGCGCGGTGGTGGAGACGAACGCGCTGTTCTCGCGCGGGCGCATCGACCCGATCTGCGCGGGCGACATGCCGTCGAACATCCTGCCGCTGATGGCGCGCCACGTCTATAATCAGGAAAACACCTTGCAGGCTGCGCTGCACTGCGACCGCAAGCTGGGTTTCTCCACGTTCATGAACGACCCGCAATTGGGCGGCGTGACGCTGGAGGACGGGCAGAAGCTCTTCGACGACATGCTGCTGCATCAGCGGGATGTGCTGCCGAAGGGATGGTTTGAATAAGGATATGAAACTCAGGCGAATACTGGCGCTGTGTCCTTCGATATCCCGTAGGGAACGCAGTATCTGTACTTCGTCGTGCTGGGCGCGCCGGAAAGCTATCAGGTGCACGTTTGGGACAACGATGAAGCGACAGATGCGCAGATGCCGTTTGAGATTCGGGTGGAATGGAGAAAGTGAACGGTTACTATTTCCTGCATTCGCCTGCGTCATCTGCCTACACATACTCATTTGGAAATAGTATAAGACCTACGAAAACCCGCTGTCCATCCCTTACATCGAGGTGAACAGCGGGTCTTTTTACGTTATATCCCTTACAGAACCGTCAAATCTTCCTTCTCGCAAGCAGCAATCGCGCCGTCATGCCCGATGACGCACACGCCGCCGTCCTTTGCCATCTGGTCAAGCACGCCGCACCACTTGAGCAGCGCGTCCTTGGTGGTGGAGAGCATTTCCGCGCGCTCACGGCAGAGATCCTCCGGCGTGATGCCGCACAGCAGGTTTTCGTCGCTGACAAGAATCTGATTCTCCGACCCCAGCGGCGGTTCGCTTTCACCGACGGTGGAAATGATGTACTTGTCAATCCGTTCGTCGCCCGCCACGAAGTCACGCAGACCCTTCGACATGCTGCGGTTGATGCCCAGCGTACGCGCCGGGGAGGGGTCGCGGTAGGAGTAAGTGACCATGCGCCCCGTCTCGCTGGTGTTCAGCCCTGCGCCGTATGCGCCGCCCTGCACGCGGACTTCGTTCCACAGGTAGCTTAGGGACAGGATGTTGCTCATCACGCGCGCAATACCGCTGTACACCTTGCCCGCACGGCGGTAATCATAGCCCAGCGACGCAAAGCTGATCTGCGACGGGATGCGGTAGGCGCACTTGGCAGGCAGGTCGCTGACATACGGCGCGGCATCCGGGATGGGCGTGCCGACCGGGTAGGCGGAGAGAATCGCGGCGGGGTCAAGCGCCTTATTCGTGGACAGGCTGAACGTGACGCGGGACTGCACCGCGCTGTCCTTGCTGAACCGCTCGCAGAGGGCAAGGAAATCCGCGTACTGCGCATCGAAATTCTCCGCCAGCGCCTTCTGCACCATGCAGGCACTCAGACCGTTCAAGGCTTCCCGCGCTGCCGAGGCCGCGCTCATCGTCGCCGATGCGGCGTACATTGCCATCCTGTGGCCGTCGCTGATGACCTTTTGCTTCGCCATCTCGCTCAACTGGAGAATCAGCGTCTGCACACGCGCCCTGTCGTCAAAGCACGTTTCGGTCAGAATTTCCCGCACGAGCGCGGCTGCCTTGTCCACGTTCGCATCCAGCACGGAGCAGCTCACGTCCAGCACGGGCGTCGCCATTTCCGCACAGCGGGACATGACGCGCAGCTGGAACGTCAGCTTGCCGATATCGCGCTTGATGGCTTGGAAGAGGGACAGCGAATCGTGACGCTTCGTCGGCAGCTTGCCCAGCAGTTCGGGCAGTATCGACAGGCGCTTGAGTTCATCCAGGGTGAAATCGGTCAAGGAGATATACCAGTGCATGATGGTAATGCCGTTCATGGGCCAATCATGCGTGATGACCTTCGCCGCGCCGCACTGCGCTTCCGCCGCGGGAATCAGCAGCGGGTCTGCGCTGATTTCGCTCAAGGACAGCACGGGCAGCGTTGCCAGCTGCTCGGCGGTGTCGGGGGTCTGCTGCCACGCGGTCAGCTTCTCGTTCTGCACGCGCAGCGCTTCCTTGTCCGCGTCCGTCCACGATGCCTGAATCGCCTGCAGGCGCTCCGTTTCCTCCGCGCGGAGTTCGTCGCCCTGCGTGTGGGACGGCACGGTGCGGATGATGCTCATCGTGCTTTCATCCAGCAGAAGTTCTGCCATCAGGCGGTCAAAGCCGTCGCCCGCCGCCATTTCCCGCAGCTTTTGATAACGTTCCTCGGACAGGAGCGGCTGCATCGGGTCGCCGCCGTAAAGCCACGCATCAAGCGCATGGATGCAGCGGAGCAGCCCCGACGGTTCGCCCGGCTGGCGGGCAGAAAACTCGCTGCTGTTGATGGAGGCAGTCAGCGCGTCCTTGTCCAGCCCGGTTTTAACCAGCTGCTGCACGGTGTCGCGGATTATCTGGCGCAGTTCCTGCTCACTGCCATCGGCAATGTTGCGCAGGGTCAGCATCATGTACGGCTGCGCCATCGCGTTGTCCAGAGACATGCCTACATCCTGACACTTGCCCGTCGCCAGCAGCGCCTTCTTCAGCGGCGCGTCGTTGCTGCCCGTCAGCACATCAAAGAGGATTTCCGTCGCCGTGACGCGCACCGTATCCGACCACGGTGCAACAATCTTCGCCAGCGTCAGCATGGTCTTGTCGGCAGTATCCTCCTCGGCGCCGATTTCATACGCCTGTTCCGCTTCGGCGGCGAAGGGCTTCTGCATGGGAATTTCGTGCTTCTCGTCCAGGCGGTCAAAGCGGCTCAGGTACTCCTCCGCCAGCGTCAGCACCTTGTCCAGCGGAATCGCGCCATCAAGGAAAATACGCGCGTTCGACGGATGATAATAGCGGCGGTACATGCGCAGGAACTGCTCATAGGTCAAGTCGGGAATATGCTTCGGATCGCCGCCGGAATTCCAGCCGTAGCAGTTGTCCGGGAAGAGGACATCCAGCGTCTTCTGGTAAATCTGCTCATCCACATCGCTCATAGCGCCCTTCATCTCGTTGAACACAACGCCCTTGTACAGCGGCGCGCCGTTTTCGTCCAGCTCGATGTGCCAGCCTTCCTGATAGAAGATGTTCGGGTCTTGCAGGATGCGCGGCGCGAACACAGCATCCAGATACACTTCCGCCAAGTTCAGGAAGTCCTGCTCGTTGCGGCTGGAGACGGGGTAAATCGTCTTGTCAGGGAAAGTCATCGCGTTCAGGAACGTCGCCATGCTGCTCTTCATCAGCTCGACGAACGGTTCACGGACGGGATACTTGGCGCTGCCGCAGAGTACAGAATGTTCCAGAATGTGGAATACACCGGTCGAATCCTCCGGCAGGGTCTTAAACGCGACGCAGAACGTCTTGTTCACCTCGCCGTTATCCACCCAAACCAGCTGTGCGCCGGTCTTTTCGTGGTGCATTTCCACCATCTTTCCGTGCAGCTCTTCGCTTTCGCGCACGCAGTCAACGCAAAAGCCGTGACGCGCCGCAGTTTCGTTCAGATTCATCATGGGGAACTCCTTTCCCTGTGACCCCAAGCGGGTCATTCATTTCCTTTATCATAGCACAACGGGCAGTTGAGTACAAGCGCGAATTGGATGATATTTATCAAACGGTTATCGAATGCGCAGAAGTTCCGAAACATCCTTGCGCTTGGGGGCGGCAGGAGATTCCGCAGGCACGCCAATCGGAATCAGCGCCGACACGCTCTCCGTTTCCGGCAGATTCAGCACGGTCTTGACCTTCGCTTCATCATAAATGCCGAGGATGACTGTGCCAAGCCCCGCATCATGCGCGGCGACGCAGAAGGCTTCCGCCGCCAGCCCCGCATCGAAGGACTGCCAGTGCGTCCCTTTGCTGGTGCTAAACGAGCCGTCGCGTTCGTAGCCGCTGCGGTCGTTCACGGTCGTGAGGACAACCAGCGCGGGCGCGCCGTGCAGGGTATCAATGTTCTTTTGAAAGCCCATCGTGCATTCGTCCGCTACGCGGTCAATTTCCTCGCGCTTAGTCAGCAGGGTATAGCGGGTGGTCTGGGAATTCTTCCAGCTGGGCGCATACGCGGCGACGGCGACGATAGCGCGGATGGTGTCGGGCGATACGGGCGTTGGCTGGAACTTGCGAATGGAACGGCGGGCGGTAAGAGCGTTGCTCATGAGGGGTGTCCTCCTTATCAGCACATAAATGGATTTTGTGGATTTCGAGACGTGATTCATCGGGTTTTGTGATGCTTCCATGCTGATTATACTATTTCCAGATAAGAATGCGCCGCGAATTTTTCATTCTGGCTAACGTGAATGAAACACAGCGTAGCAACGCTGCGCTAAGTGGAATGAGCGGATGCCAGAAGGGAAAAGGCGCAGACAGATGGCGCAGGTGAATCTGGAAATAGTATTATACCACATCCGCCGCGCGCTGCATAGGATGGCGACAGGAAAAGAACAGCGGAACACATCCACCTATCAAAAACGCGCCTCCCGAAGTTTCCGGGAAGCGCGCTTTTGTCTGACAAGTTTTGAGAAAAATCAGTGGCAGCCCTTGCATTTGCCGCAGTCGCCGCCGCAGCTGCAAGCAGAATTGCCGCTTTTCTTGTCCTTGATCATCTTCCAAATGATTGCGCCAACAATCACCAGAAGTACACCGCCAACAATCCACGTTGCCATGGTTCGTTCCTTTCTGCGCCTGTGCGGATGGAGGAAAACCGCTTTTGCGCGATAGAACATATGCCGGAGGGAAAGCGCAGATGATGCAGAACCCGCGCCAGCCCTCCGGCGTTCACAAGAGGGGTTTCAGAAAGCACCGGATGCAGCGGCGCTTTCCTCGGTTAAGCCCGATGGAAAATCAGGCAGAAACCTTCTGGGTGAGGTGGTTGTCGTTGTAAGGATTCTTACGAACGACCAGATACACCAGGCCAGCCAGCAGCAGGATGGCAATCGCCGTCGCAACGGTGAAGCCAGCGCCGCTGAAGAGCAGACCGAGCTGATAGACAATCAGGGCGATGGTGTACGCGAACGCGCACTGATAGCCAACCGCAGCCAGCGTCCACTTGGCATTGTTGAACTCACGCTTCATCGCGCCGATGGCCGCGAAGCAGGGAGCGCACAGGAGGTTGAAAATCATGAAGGCATACGCCGCCAGACGGCCATGACCGTTGGAGGACTCGTTGAACGCCGTCGCAATCGGGCTGAGGGCTTCCGCCTTCTCTTCCGCGGTCATGTCCTCGTCGTCAACAACGTCCGCCGCGTCATCCGCGCCATACAGCACACCCAGAACACCAACGACTTCTTCCTTCGCAACCAGACCCATGACCGTAGCGACCGTGGACGGCATATTGCCGAAGCCCAGCGGCTTGAACACCACGCTGACCGGGTTGCCGATCTTGCCAAGGATGGAGTTGTCCATATCCGCCACAGCGCCCCAAGAGCCAGCCGCGCGGTCCTCTTCCATTTCAGCCGCGAGTTCCGGTTCAGCGGGTTCTTCCGCGCCTTCTGCGAGCGTACCCGCTTCCGCCGCCGTGTCGTATTCCGCCTTCGCCGTCTCGTAAGCAGTCATTTCTTCCTGATACGCATTGCGGGCTTCCAGCTGCACGTTGGCTTCCGGCGCCCAACCGTAGGACTTAGCGAACCAAATCACGATAGAGGACAGGAGGATGACCGTGCCAGCGCGCTTGATGAAGCTCCAGCCGCGCTCCCACACGCTGTGGAACACATTGCGGCCAGACGGGAAGTGATACGCCGGCAGCTCCATGACGAAGGGAGCCGGGTCGCCCGCGAACATCTTCGTCTTCTTCAGCATGATGCCGGAGATAACAATCGCCGCCACGCCGATGAAGTATGCGGACGTCGCAACCCACGCGCTGCCGCCGAAGACCGCCGCGGCAATCAGACCAATAATCGGCATCTTCGCGCCGCAAGGGATGAAGGTCGTGGTCATGATGGTCATCTTGCGGTCACGGTCGCTCTCGATGGTACGAGAAGCCATGATGCCGGGAACGCCGCAGCCAGAACCAATCAGCATCGGGATGAAGCTCTTGCCGGACAGACCGAACTTGCGGAAGATACGGTCCATGATGAAGGCGATACGAGCCATGTAGCCAACGTCTTCAAGGATAGCCAGCAGGAGGAACAGCACCAGCATCTGCGGCACGAAGCCCAGCACTGCGCCGCAGCCGCCGACGATACCATCCACAATCAGACCGCTCAGCCAGCCTGCGCAGCCAACGCCATCCAGCCAAGTCTGAAGGTTGCCCTGCACGATTTCCGCAACGAACACATCATTCGTCCAGTCCGTCAGCAGCGTACCAATCGTCGTCACGGAAATGTAATACACGAGGAACATGATGAGCGCGAAAATCGGCAGCGCCAGCACGCGGTTGGTCACCACGCGGTCAATCTTGTCCGAAACGCTCAGGCTGCCCTTTGCCTTGCCCTTCTTCACCGCGTTCTGCATCAAGGTGTTGATGTAGGCGTAACGCTGGTTGGTGATGATGGACTCGGCGTCGTCATCCATTTCCTTTTCGCAGGAGGAGACGGCTTCCTCAATGCCCTTCTTGACATCTTCAGACAGCTTCAGTTCCGCAACAACCTTCTCGTCGCGTTCGAACAGTTTCACGGCGTACCAGCGCAGGAAGCGGGGTTCAACCTTGCCGCCGATGAGGTCTTCAATATGCGCCAGCGCGTGTTCCACCGAGCCGGTGAAAACGTGCGGATGTTCGCCCATCGTGCGGTTCTTGGCAGCAACGGCAGCCTTTTCAGCCGCCTTCACGCTGCCTTCGCCCTTCAGCGCGGAAGTCTCGACGATTTCCACACCCAGCGCTGCGCTCAGCTTCTTCATGTCGATCTTGTCGCCGTTCTTGCGGGACACGTCGATCATGTTCATCGCGATGACCATCGGCGTGCCGAGTTCGAGCAGCTGCGTGGTCAGGTAAAGGTTGCGTTCGATGGAGGTGGAGTCCACAATATTCAGGATGGCATCAGGCTTGTCGTTCACCAGGTAGTTGCGGGCGACGACTTCCTCCAGCGTGTAGGGAGACAGGGAGTAAATGCCGGGCAAGTCCTGAATGACCACATCGTCATTGCCCTTGAGCTTGCCTTCCTTCTTTTCAACCGTAACACCCGGCCAGTTGCCGACGAACTGACGAGAACCCGTCAGCGCGTTGAACATGGTCGTTTTGCCGCAGTTCGGGTTGCCTGCGAGCGCAATCGTAATCGCCATTTTCGGCGCCTCCTTATGCGAATTTGTCTTAACTAACCCCACCAGAGGCTCCGCCTCTGGACTCCGCAAGGGGCATTGCCCCTTGACCCTTTCGCGCGATTGCGTTGATGACTTCTTCATACCTATATGCGCGTGCTGATGCAGGGTTTCGCGTCTGCGGACGCGACCAGAGGGCTTTCCGATCGCCCTCTGGACTGCTTCGGTTGCACCTATGTTAGTAGGTTTGAAACGTATAAGGTAGGAAAAAGCCTGCGCGAAATCAGGTTTTATCGTAATGGAAACAGAATTACTGAACCTCGATCATTTCCGCATCCGCCTTACGCACGCTCAGCTCATAGCCGCGCACGGTCAGCTCCATCGGATCGCCCAGCGGCGCAACCTTGCGCACATGGACTTCCGTCCCGCGGGTCAGTCCCATGTCCATGATGCGGCGCTTGACGGCACCTTCACCATGCAGGCGGACAACCACCGCGGTTTCCCCGACCTTGACATCCTTCAGGGTTTTCATGCCTTCTGCCTCCTTTTCCTCAGTTCACCAGCACACGCATAGCCATGGATTGGCTCAACGCAACACGGCTATCCTTGACAGCGCAAATCAGATTGCCGCCCATTTTGCTGACGACCGTCACTCTTTCGCCCATCACGAAGCCCAGCTCCGCCAGATGCTGACGCACCTCGTCCTGTCCGGTGATTTTGCCAATCACGCCAGACTCGCCAATTTCCACCATGCCCAACGGCATCATGTTCCATGACCTCCTTGTGTCAGTCCTTTTGCGGATAGTTTATTCCAACTAATCCGGCGATTCGCAAGCGTTAGTTTAGCATAACTAATAGGCTATGTCAAGCGTTTTTCGCGTGTTTTTTTGTTTTTTGTCCACCTTTTTTCTGGTCTTTGCATCGTTTGCCCAATTCGGGGGAATGCTGACCAGCAAAAACAAAAGCCCAGAAACATGGGGGTAGTGCACGCCGAAGGGGTCAAGGGGGGCGACCGGAAAGCCCCCCTTGGCGCGCCCGCAGGCGCGAAATCCCTGCGTTGTGGAAGCAGTCAACTCCGGTAGTGGCGACCGAAGGTTTCCAAAGGGCGATCGCAGACTTCGTCTGTTTTCATTGCCCTTTGTTCACCTCCGCAGAGGCGAAATCCCCTGCATGATCATGCGATTCTATCAGAAAATGAAAACCGCAAAAAAGAGGTGCGAGAATGAAGGAATGGGCGGTCTGGATGGCGAACAAGATGGAGGAGCAATTGCTGCGGATGGAGCAGCTGCGGCTCAGTGAATTTGTTGCATATGAGAAGAACTGGAAGAAGCGTCTTCTGATGCAGTTTGTAGGCGGAATTGCAAGAGGATTAGGGACAGCGGTTGGGTTTACGCTTCTGGGTGCGCTGGTGGTGTGGCTGCTGCAAGGACTGGTGCAAAGGAATCTGCCGATTATCGGGGATTTCCTGACCCAGCTGCTGAACCTCGTGGAAGGCAAGGGCAGCGGCAGCTAAAGCGTCCCCGCCCGTAACTTCGCGCTTCCGCAGAAGCGCCCCAAGCTGCTCTATCCGCCATTTCCTCATTGCCGCGTCAATGGGCGCGACCTGATTCCGCCGCTTCCCAAATCATCATCACCAGAAAGGGCTATCATCACCATGCGCAAACCCGTTTCCCAAAGGCTGATGCCTCTCCTGCTCATCCTCCTGACCCTCGCGCTTGACCGCTTCACCAAAGCCCTCGCCGTCGCGCTGCCGGATGAGCGCACCCTCATCCCCGGCGTTCTCCGCTGGATTTATGCCGAAAACACAGGCATGGCGTTCAGCCTGTTCAGCGGACAGTCGTGGATGCTGGGCGTGGTGTCCGTCATCGCGGTTATCGCCGGATGGCTCGTCCTCAGCCGCTATCAGCTCAGCGGATGGAGCAGAACCGCGGCGGCGCTGATGATTGGCGGCGCGCTTGGCAACGCCTACGACCGCTTGGCGCTGGGCTATGTCGTCGATATGCTGGATATCACTCTGTTTCCCTTCGCAGTGTTCAATATTGCGGACGCTGCGCTCGTCGTCGGCACGGTGCTGATGGCGTACTGCATCGTGTTCCGCACGGAAGATTGGAGGAAAATCAATCATGACGCAAATGATGCCTGACGCACTCGAATCGCGCACTATCTCCATCCCCGGCGACGGCCGTCGGCTGGATGTTGCCCTATCCGAAGCCGCTGGGCTGACTCGCTCGCGGGTGGCGGCGCTGATGGCGGACGGAAACGTCACGGTGGACGGGAAAGTCGAGACGAAATCCGGCGCAAAGGCAAAGCAGGGTCAGATTGTTATCCTGACGATTCCCGCGCCAAAGCCCGCTGTCCCCGTCGCGCAGGAAATTCCGCTCACGATTCTCTATCAGGATGACGACCTCGCCGTCGTCCTGAAGCCCTGCGGCATGGTCGTTCACCCCGCCGCCGGCAATGAGGACGGCACGCTCGTCAACGCGCTCCTTCACCACCTTGACCACTTGAGCGGCATCGGCGGCGAACTGCGCCCCGGCATCGTCCACCGGCTGGACAAGGACACCAGCGGTCTGCTGCTCGTGGCAAAGAACGACCAGAGCCAACTCGCCCTCAGCCGCCAATTGCAGGAGCGGCAGATGGAGAAGCATTACCGCGCGCTGGTTGAAGGGAATTTGCGCGAGGACAGCGGGCGCATCGACCAGCCCATCGCGCGGAGCAAGAAAGACCGCAAGAAAATGGCAATTGACCCCGAAGGCCGCCCGTCGATTACGGACTGGACGGTGCTTGCGCGCGGGCGGAACGTGACGCTGCTGGACGTCCACATTCTGACCGGGCGGACGCACCAAATCCGCGTGCACATGAAGTCCATCGGGCATCCGGTCTGCGGCGACCCGATTTACGGGTCAGGAAGAGGCGCGAAAGTCCCCCGCCTGATGCTCCACGCGTACACGCTTTCGTTCACGCACCCACGGACGGGGGAGCGGATGACGTTCACCGCGCCGCTGCCGGAGGAGTTTGTGCAGGGGCTGCGGGGGAACGGGGTGGAATGGGAGAAATAACGTTTCCTCACGGAAAGCCGGGGACGTTACAGCGTGTGATAATACTATTTCCATCATGAGAATGCGCCAGAATGGAAAAGCACGGACAGATGGCACGGATGAATTTAGAAAGAGCACAACTGGATAATTGCATAGAAAAGCGCCCTGCTCCGGAGATGTTCCAGAGCAGGGCGCGGTTTTTTGATTCATCACGAAAATCCGGGGAGCGTAATACTATTTCCAAATAAGAATGCGCCAAGATGTGAAGCGAATTTTTTATTCTGGCGAACGGGCGTGAAACGCGGCGCAGCAGCACTACGCTCAGTAGAACGACCGAAAGTCAGAAGGGAAAAGGCGCAAGCAGCTGGCGCAGGTGAATTTGGAAAGCGTATTATTCCACAACCTTCGCGCCGGCAGCGATCGCGTCTTCCTTGGTTCTGAAGAACTGCCAAGTGCTTTCCACGGTGGGGGTGATTTCCTTCTGGTCGCGGATGTACTGCGCCAGAATGTTACGCACCTGACCGTTATCGTTGCCCAGCGTATCGCCGGTGTACATATCCGTGAGGCTGTAATCCTCAGGAGTCAGACCAGCCGCCTGCATGAAGCCGGCGCCACCGGTGAAGCGGTAGTTGTTCATCACCACGGAGAACACCTGATCAGGCGCCACGGGCTGACCCTGATACTGCATGTTCTGGATGCGCTTTCCTTCAGGCGCATAGTAGTGGATTTCGTAGTACAAACCGTAGATTTCATCGGTGTAGTAGCCACCGCCAAGGTAATCGGGGTCCCACGCACTGGTGTAGTTGGTGGTAGCATGCTCCAGCCACAGCCGCAGCTGTTCGCCGGTCATGTTCACGCGATAGAGCCAGTTTTCAAACACGTACAGCTGATACAGCAAACGCATCGGAACGTCGCCCGCAGGAATCAGGTCGCGAACCTCGGCGCCGCTGGTCAGAGGCGCGCAGATGGACAGCTGCGCAGGAACCGCAGACAGCTGCGCCTTGTTCAGCAGATCCATCAGCGCGGTGGGCTGCAGGGAGATGTTCTTATTGGAGAAAGCGCCGGTAGCAGTGCCCAGAGGCTGATCCAGATAAGCCTGCAGCTCCTCGTTGTAGGGAGCCAGCGCCGTGGCAACCTTCTGATTTTCCACCAGGCCTTCCTGATCCGCCAGGAAACGGTAGCCGTTTTCAGCCGTCACAGGGGTCACAGTCTTGGTCGCCGGGTCGTAGGCGAGCTTCATGAAGCCCAGGCCTTCACCGCCGCCACCTGCCAGCACGGGCACAACCTTGCCCTCGGCATTGAGGATGTCCTCACGGTAGTCGGTGTTATGGAAGTGACCATACACAACCGCGTCAATCCCGGTGGTCAGGTTAATCATTGCGCGAACCTGGTTTTCGTAGTCCGCGGGGTTGTTGCCATCGGTAGAAACAGCGTCTTCCACGCCGGAATGCGCCACGACAATCACCACGTCGCAGCCCTCCTGCTCGCGCAGGATCGGCACGAAGTGCTCAACCGTGGGGACCAGATTGCGGAAGTCGATGCCCTCATAGTGGGACTCAACCTCCCAAGCGGGGATGTTGGGCGTATCCATGCCGATGACGCCGACCTTCACGCCCTCAAATTCCTTGACGATGTAGGGGACGCCCATCCAGGAATCCCACTCGGTGCCCTTCGCCACAAAGTTGGCGGCGGACATGGGCACGGAATGCTCCTCGCCGTTGTCGGGGCTCATCACATACTCAATCTGACGCTTGAGAATCGGCAGATCGTTGTTGAACTCGTGATTGCCCAAGCACCACATATCGTAGTCCATCAGGCGCAGTGCCTTCATCATGGGATCGTCCTTTTCAGGCGCGAAGTAGGAGTAGTAATAGGTCATGGCAGAGCCCTGCACGGTATCGCCGCCATCCACCAGAACGACGTTCTTTTCCGTAGCACGAACCTGCTCGATCATGGAAGCGATCATGGACAGACCCACGTTCGGGGAAGGCTCGCCAGTGGCGTAGTTGATGGGCAGCACTTTACCGTGCACGTCGCTGGTCGCGATGACGGTAATCATGATGGGATCCGCATTCTCTGCGAACGCCGCGCAGCCCACCAGGGGGAGAATCATGGTCAGCGCCAACAGAAGGGATAGGAGCTTCTTCATGATGGGCACCTCTTTTTTCTTATTTCCCGCTCGAAGCAGGATTAAAACAATTATATTCCATATTCTTTCGTTTGTAAACAGTGCCGCCAGATGCAGACTTCGCCGCGCCAAGGGGTTAGTTTGTTGACGAATGAATTCTCCGTCGAATCCAATTGCAAATACGGCGGAGGAAGCGATTGAAAGTCAAGTTTTTTGCAAGCCGCAAACAGTACGAACGCCATTGTAGGCAGCGAGGCAAATTGCGCCGGTGTGGTGACAATAATATATTTTGTATTCTGTAATTTGTAGGTGGCGGACAGAAATCAAGGGTTGTCTCGGAAGCTTCTTCTGCGAAATAGGGGGACGGCGGGGAAACGCGATGGAAGCATCATTCACATATAAAAAACACCGGTGCATTTGACTTTGTTACGCCGTTGTCTTCTGTTTTTACAGGAATCAATAAGCAAAAACGCCCACCCAAAACAAAAAACCAATAATCAATGAAATAACCGTCAGTGTGGTGAAAAACACACAACATTTCTTTATCGTTCGCAACTGTTGCAGCATACCATAGAAAGTATATTCCAGCCTCTCGTTTTCAGTAAGTCCGGCATCATAAATTCTGAAAAATTCGCCCGTTACAACTCCGTTCACATCTTGATATTCTCGAATGCCGTTGGGAAGCGCTTCACCATTTTTCTTCAATTGCCGAAACTGTTTGTTTTCTTCTTTTGAGCAAGCAATATCCTGCAGGAAGTGCATGTCGAGCCAAATATTTTGCAAGTTTTTCTTCATATCTATTGGTTCTTTTGCCATAATCCTTTTTCCGCCTTTCGATTGTTATAAAAAACAGTCCTGCCCTTCTTAAACCAGAAAGGCAGGACTGCGGGATTTGAATTACTTCAGTTCCGCGAAGTACTTGATGGTGCGGACCATCTGAGAGGTGTAGGAGTTCTCGTTGTCGTACCAAGACACGACCTGCACCTGATAGGTGTCGTCGTCGATCTTCGCGACCATGGTCTGGGTAGCGTCGAACAGGGAGCCATAGCGCATGCCGATGACGTCGGAAGACACGATCGGCTCGGTGTTGTAGCCGAAGGACTCGGAGGACTGCGCCTTCATGGCGGCGTTCACGGAGTCAACGGTCACGTCGCTGCCCTTGACAACAGCAACCAGAATGGTGGTGGAGCCGGTGCAGACCGGGACGCGCTGCGCGGAGCCGATCAGCTTCTTGTTCAGTTCCGGGATAACCAGGCCGATCGCCTTCGCAGCGCCGGTGGAGTTCGGAACGATGTTCTGCGCGCCAGCGCGGGCACGACGCAGGTCGCCCTTGCGATGCGGGCCGTCCAGAATCATCTGGTCGCCGGTGTACGCATGAACGGTGGTCATGATGCCGGACACGATCGGATACTTGTCGTTCAGAGCCTTCGCCATAGGCGCGAGGCAGTTGGTGGTGCAGGAAGCAGCAGAGATGATCTGGTCTTCCGCGGTCAGGGTGTCGTTGTTGACGTTGTAGACGATGGTCTTCAGGTCATTGCCAGCGGGGGCAGAGATGACGACCTTCTTTGCGCCAGCCGCGATGTGCGCCATGGACTTTTCCTTGGAGCAGTAGAAGCCGGTGCACTCCAGCACGACGTCCACGCCCAGCTTGCCCCACGGAGCATCCGCCGCGTTCTTTTCGGCATAGATCTTGATTTCCTTGCCGTCCACGATGATGGAATCTTCGGTCGCTTCCACGGTGTGCAGGTTTTCACCGATCTTGCCGCAGTAGGAACCCTGAGCGGTGTCATACTTGAGCAGGTGAGCCAGCATCGCGGGAGAGGTCAGGTCGTTAATCGCGACCACCTCGTAGCCCTCAGCGCCGAACATCTGACGGAACGCCAGACGGCCAATACGGCCAAAGCCATTGATAGCAACTTTCACTGCCATTGGAATATACCTCCTTTAGTCGTTCAAACGGGGTTATACTATTTCCAGATAAGAATGTGCCAAGATGCGCCGCGAATTTTTCACTCTGGCTAACGGGAGTGCAACGCAGCGTAGCAGCGCTACGCTAAGTGGAACGACCGGACGCCAGAGGGGAAAAGACGCAAGCAGCTGGCACAGGCGAATCTGGAAAGAGTATCATTTCCCACCTCATATTCTACCCAATTTGCCGCCATTTTGCAAGAGGTTGCGCAGGATTTCCATCACTTTTGACACTTTTTTGACGCTTTTTTTTGAGAATTTCTCATCCGTTCCCCTCTTCTTCCCAATATGCGCCCCAATTCAGCTCGTTCGTCACATTGAGTTCCTTCAAAATCAGCTTGCCGTTCTCGTCCGTGATGATGCCGCCGCCTTCGCCATATACCCCATAGGAGACATACCCCGTGCCGCCCTCGCAGGTGATGAGGCTCATGCTGCGGCAATAGTCACCCTCTGTTACCTCGTAATCAGCGGATTCCGACACGCCGACGCCGTAGCGGTACACTGTGCCGTTGACACAGCGGAAGACGATTGTCGGAATGTCGCCCCTCCAGTAGAGGTTGCTGTCCGCGGGTGTCTGCACAACGCTCCATGTGCCGTGATACGGCTGCGCGCCGTCGCAGTCCGAGCCGTAAAATTTCCCGTCCGCGTCCAGCCGGAGATAATTGTCCCAGAACTCGCCGCCCGCCTCCATCTGCCAGCTGCCGACTAACTTCGCCTCTTCATCTGGCAATTCCACATCATCAAACACCACGTCACGCTGTGGCACGAAGCCGCGGGTGATTTTGCCGTCTACCGTCGCTTCGACGTACACATACGCCCACTGGTTATCCGGATGGGACAGTGCCGTCAGCTTCGTCCCGGCAGGCAGTTCCACCTGATGATATTCGCTGACGTTCGGGTCGTCGGTCAGATAAGTGTCAAACGCTGTCAGCATCGGCACATGCACGATTTCGTTCGTCGTCTCATCGCCATGATTGCCCAACTGCGCCCAGCCGAATCGGCTCGTCCGCAGGCTGACGCGGTACTCAATCAGCGACCAGTCGCCCACGGTGAGGTACAGCTTATAATCGTCGCCCGTGCTGACGGATGCTTTCCCCTTCGCCGCGCGGTAAGAGGACGTGTCCGGCGCGGAATACACGGCATAGGACTTCTTGCCGCTCTTCTGGCCTGAAACCACCTCCGGATACAAACAGGCAAAGTATTGCAGTCCTTCGCTCGCTTCGTTGATTCGGCGCACGTCGTCCGGCCCGCGTTTCGGCATGTTGTGGATGTTGAAGTCTTCCAGCGTGATTTTGGTCATCCACATGGCGCTGTCCTCGCCCAGCGCCACCCGATAGCCGTAAGATGCTATCCGCTCCACCTTCACATCGCCCATCTGCGCTTCCATCAGCGTGTAAAAGGTTCTCCCCTCATTGTTGTGCGACAGCTCAAAATAGTACCGTTCATCAATATCCGGGTACGCCAATTCAAAGCCGTTCTTCGTGCGTGTGATTTCGGGATAGCCCGTTTCTTCCAATTCCGACGGCTGATAGACGGCAGTCGTCGAGAAGACGGCGTCCTTCCAGCCGTCTTTCACCTCATCCACCGCGATCAGCTGATTGTGATAGCGACTGGTCAGAATCGTGTGGGTCGTGGCGGCTTTTCTGTTGTAATCGCTCACCAAGCCGGTATACTCGTCGTAGTCATGTGTCTGCTCCACCATCGCCAGCAATTGCCCGTTCAGATTCCAGCTGTTTGCAGATGCGGCGGGCAGTGTCACAGCCAGCGTCAAGCACAAAATCAGCAGTCTCCGCAGTTTCTTCATATTCTCCACATCTCCTTTTGCTCAATATCCCAAAATACTAAAGAACAGCCGAGCAAACCAGCCGATAATATCATCGGTATACACCCAATCGCCGTCTGCTCCATCCGGCACATAACTCCTGCCTGTTTCGTTGGTCGAAAGGCTCAAATAAATGCTCCAAGCGCCCGGCATGATTTTCTCTTTCTCCACCTGAATCCCATAGCGGGACACCGTGCCGTCCGTTCCGCGCAGGACGATGGTGGGAATGTCGCCCCGCCAGTAGAGATTGCTCCCCACCGGGGTCTGCACGATAGACCAAGTGCCGCTGCACGTCCTCTCGCCATCATCATCCGCGGCGGAAAAATTCCCATCTGCATCCAGCTGGAAATCATCGTACCAGCCGCCGCCGCCTTTGGCGCGCCAATGCCCGACAAACTCCGCCATCAATTCCGGCTGCTCCACATCGTCGAATATCACATCCCGCTGCGGCACAAACCCGTACAGCGTTTCGCCGTCCACTTCCGCTTCGACGTACACATACGCCCAGCCGCAGTAACCCAGCGCCGTCAGTTTCGTTCCGGCGGGCAGTTCCTCCTGATGTGCTTCGCTGACATGCGGGTCATCCGTGAGATAGCTGCCGCACACCGTCTGAATCGGCACATGCCGCCATTCTTGGCGGATTTCCTTGACGCCGTCCTTCCGCACATTTGCAAAGCGCTGCAAGCCGCAAGCCATTTCGTTCATCCGCCGAACATCCGCTGTGCCGCGGGGCATTTGGTGGATATTGAAGTCCGCCAGCGTGACCATTTTCGACCAGACCGCGCCGTCTTCGCCCTGCGTCACCAGATAGCCGAAATTCTCCCGCTTTGTGACCACTATGTCACCCATTTTCGCAAAGACAAGCGTGTAGATTGGATGATTCGTGCTGTCATGGCGCAACGCAAAGCGGTAGACTTCCCCCGCTTCCGGATACGCCAGCTCAAAGCCGTCTTCCGTCCGCGTGAGCGTCGGCAATCCGCACCCGTCCGACGGCTGATAGACGGCGTTTGTCGAGACGACGGCACTTTCCCAGCCGTTTTCCTGTTTTGCCGCTGCAATCAGCTGATAATGTGCTCCGCTGGCTATGATGATACGGGCATCTTCGGCATCCGCGCGGCAGTCATCAGCCAGAACGGCGTCATCCGGCGAATTCAGCACGAGGGACAGCACGTTGCCGAGCAATTCGCTCGCGGACGCGGCGGGCAGCATCAGCGCAACCAGCAGGGGAAAAATCAATAAAGTCCACCGTTTCTTCATCGCTCTCAGCTCCTTTGCATTATTGAATCGGCAGCGTCATTTGGCGCACGCTTCCGTCCGCCGCCGCCACCCAGTTGCCGTATTTGTCTACCGCGCCATAGGGGACATAAGTGCATCCGCCTTCCCCGTAGGCAAGATTCATCAGCGGCAGGGTCAGCCCCTCGCCGTCCTCCTCTGTCGTGGACACGATATAGTCCACGCCGAAGCGCATCGTCATGCTGTCGCTGTAATTCAGCACAAGGATGCTTTCCGCCGAAATCCAGAAGTTGTCCTCCCCAGCCATCGGATTCTGCACCACGCACCATGTGCCGCCGTAGGGCTGCGCGCCGTCGGTGTCTGAGCAGTAGAAGCGCCCGTCCGCATCCAGCCGGAGATAGAAATAGCCGATTTCGCTACCGGAATACAGATACCAGCTTCCGACATATTTCGCCGCTTCGTCCGGCTGTTCCACATCGTCAATCACCACGTCGCGCCGCGGCACGAACCCGCACATCGGCTTGCCGTCCACCGTCGCTTCGACGTAGGCATACGCCCAGTCGTCGCGCACGCCCAGCAAGTACCACATCGTCAGCTTCGTCCCGGCGGGCAGCTCCGCCTGATGGTATTCGCTGACGTGCGGGTCGTCGGTCAGGTAAGTGTCATACGCCGTCAGCATCGGGATATGCAAGCGCAGGCTCTGGGGCGGCTGCCCAATCTGCGCCCACCCGAAGCGGCTCGTCCGCTGGCTGATGCGGTATTCAATCAGCGACCAGTCCCCCTCGGTGCAGTAGATGCGGTAATCATCCCCCGTGCTGAACGACGCTTTGCCCTTCGCCGCGCGGGATGCCTCCGTACTCGGCGCGGTATAGACCGGGTACGACTGCTTGCCGCTTTTCTGCCCCGGAACGGTCTGTGCGCCAATCCATCCCACGTTGTCGTAACTGTAATACAGCGCTATGCTGCTGTATACATTGCGCATCCGGCGCACGTCGCCAACGCCGCGTCGGGGCATATTGTGAATGTTGAAGTTCTCCAGCGTGACCTCCTCCGACCACATGGCGCTGTCTGTGCCCTGCGTCACCAGATAGCGATAGGATTCTTTCCGCTCTATCTCCACGCTGCCCATCTTCGCATACATCAGCGTATACGCCATTTCACCCCAGTCATTGCTGATGTACTCAAAGCGGTACAGTTCCTTCACCTTCGGATACGCCAGCTCGAAGCCATTTTTGATGCGCGTGAGTTTCGGCTTCCCGGATGTGCTCTGCTCCGACGGCTGATAAACGGCGGTCGTCGAATAAATCACGCCCACCCAACCGTCTGCGCCCTTTTCCGCCGCAATCAGCTGATTGTGATAGCGGCTCTGCATGATGATGCGCGCGCTATTCTCCTTCCGCGCATAATCATCCGCCAAATGATAATAGTCGTCATAATCATTCGTGTTCGACACAAGCGGCACCAAGGCCTCGGGCAAGCCCCAGCCGTTCGCGGAGGCAACAGGCATTACCATCATCATCAAGGGCAAAATCAGCAGAATCCACCGTTTCTTCATCGCTCTCAGCTCCTTTAGAGGTATTTCCCTACCTAAATAAACGCATCAAGGCGCAATTTCCCTGCGAAGTGCCAAAAATCTTGAAAAATGTTCTGCCAGTTCATTCTGAATCCATCTTTCTATGGTATGATGGCGGACGCAAACGGAAAAGGAGGGATTGAAACCCATGCTACGGATTTTGAAACACCTCAGGTGGAAAGAGTGGCTGCTCGTCGCCGCCTGTGTAGTGCTGATTGTTGGGCAGGTGCAGCTTGACTTAGCCTTGCCTGATTATATGTCGGAAATCACCCGTCTGGTGCAGACGGAAGGCAGCCAGATGAGCGATATCCTGCTCGCAGGAGGCAAGATGCTGCTGTGCGCGCTGGGGTCAATGCTGCTGACGGTCTGCACGACATTCTTTACCGCACAGATTGCATCACGCTTCTCCGCACGGCTGCGCGGCGAAATGTACCGCAAGGTGGTCGGCTTCTCAAACGAGGAAATCAACCGTTTCTCCACAGCCAGCCTGATTACCCGCACGACCAACGACATTTCGCAATTGCAGATGTTCTTTTCCTTCGGGATGCAGTCGCTGATTAAAGCGCCGATTATGGCGTTCATTGCCGTGGGCAAAATCAGCACGAAGAGCTGGGAATGGTCGCTGCTGACAGGCGGCGTGATTGCGTTCGTGTGCGTACTGCTGGTGTTCATCATGCTCTACGCCGTGCCGCGCATGAAGAAAATGCAGGCGCTGACGGACAACCTGAACCGCATCACGCGTGAGAACCTGACGGGCTTGCAGGTCGTCCGCGCCTACAACGCGGAAAACTATCAGGAGGGCAAATTCGCCAAGGCAAACGAGGAAATGACCCGCAACAGCCAGCAGGCGAACATCGCCATGTCCGTCATGAATCCGGGCATGAATCTGGCAATGAACGGCTTGACGCTGGGCATCTACTGGATCGGTGCGGCGCTCATCAGCGCGATTGCGGTCACGTCGCCCGCCGCGATGATGGAGCGCATCGGGCTGTTCTCGGACATGGTGGTCTTTATGCAGTACGCGATGCAGGTCATCATGGCGTTCCTGATGCTGGTGATGATTTTCGTCATGCTGCCGCGCGTGACCGTTTCCGCGGGCCGCGTCAATGAGGTGCTGGACACGAAGGCGCGCATTGTGGACGGCAAGGAAACGCGGGGCAAGCCCGGAATGAAGGGCGAAATCGAGTTTCGCGACGTGTCCTTCCGCTATCCCGATGCCGACGGCGACACCATCCACCACATCTCCTTCACCGCACATCACGGACAGACAGTTGCCCTCATCGGCGCAACTGGCTGCGGCAAGAGCAGCATCATCAACCTGATTCCGCGCCTGTATGACGCAACAAGCGGGCAGGTGCTGGTAGACGGCGTGGACGTGCGTGACTACACGCAGGACGCCCTGCGCAGCAAGATCGGCTTTGTGCCGCAGAAGGCGTTCCTGTTCGCCGGCACGGTCAGCAGCAACGTCGGCTACGGCGAGGACAACGCGTCGGACGCTGCCATCCGCAAGGCGGTTTCCATCGCGCAGGCGGCGGAATTTGTCGAATCCCCGGAGGTCGGGTATTCCGGCACGGTCGCGCAGGGCGGCTCGAACTTCTCCGGCGGGCAGAAGCAGCGTTTGTCCATTGCCCGCGCAGTGGCGCGCGACCCGGAAATCCTCGTCTTTGACGACTCCTTCTCCGCGCTGGACTACAAGACCGACCATGCATTGCGTCAGGCGCTCCGTGAGCAGACCAGCGGCACGACGAACATCATCGTCGCCCAGCGCATCGGTACGATTCGCGACGCGGACTGCATCCTCGTCATTGAGGACGGCGCGATTGTCGGCAAGGGCACGCACCGCGAGCTGATGGAAAGCTGCAAGGTCTATCAGGAAATCGCGTATTCTCAGCTGTCGAAGGAGGAACTTGCGTCATGAGTGAAACGAAACGCCGTCCGGGCGGTCATCCCGGAATGCGTGGGCCGGGCGTACCGGGCGAAAAGGCGAAGGACTTCCGCGGTTCACTGGGGAAGCTCGTCCGCCACTGCAAGCCCTTCTATCCGGTCATTTGCATCGCGATTCTGGGCGACTTGGCAGGCGTCATTATCCGCCTGATCGGCCCGAACAAAATCAGCGAAATCACCAACCTGATTACCGCCGGGCTGCGCGGCGAGATTGACATGCCCGCCATCCAGAAAATCTGCATCACGCTGATAATTCTCTATGTCGTCGGCGCGCTGCTGAGTTTCATGACGGGGCTGGTGATGACCGTCGTCACGCAGAAGGTCAACCGGGGCTTGCGCGACGGCATATCCCACAAAATCAACCGCCTGCCGGTCAGCTACTTCCAGTCCACCTCCACCGGCGACGTGCTCTCCCGCGTTACCAACGATGTGGACACCATCGGGCAGACGCTGCAAAACAGCCTGACCAGCCTTGTCTCCGCCGTGACGATGTTCATCGGCAGTGTCGTGATGATGCTCTCGACGAACTGGGTCATGGCGCTGACGGCGATTGTGTCGTCGATGCTGGGCTTCGGGCTGATGCTTGGCATCATGAGCCGCTCGCAGAAGTACTTCGTCGCGCGCCAGCGGTGGCTGGGCGATCTGAACGGCCATATTGAAGAAATCTACACAGGGCACAATGTCGTCCGCCTCTTCGGCGCGGAGCAGCGCGAACAGCAGGCGTTCGACCGCATCAACGGCAAGATGCAGGAGACGGACTGGAAGAGCCAGTTCATGTCCGGCCTGATGATGCCGCTGATGGGCTTCATCGGCAATTTCGCGTATGTGGCGGTGTGCGTCGTCGGCGCGGTGCTGGCGATGAACGGCTCGATTACCTTCGGCGTGATTGTCGCCTTCATGATGTATGTGCGCCTGTTCACCTCGCCCCTGAGCCAGTTAGCACAGGCGGCGACGAACCTGCAATCCGCGGCGGCGGCGGCAGAGCGCGTCTTTGAATTCCTTGAAGCGAAGGAAATGCCCGACGAATCCCACCTGCCCGCACAGACCACAGCCGTTCGCGGCGAGGTGACGTTCGACCACGTCCGCTTCGGCTACACGCCGGACAAAATCATCATTCACGACTTCTCCGAGCATGTCCAGCCGGGTCAGAAGGTCGCCATCGTCGGCCCGACCGGCGCGGGCAAAACCACGATGGTCAATCTGCTGATGAAGTTCTATCCGCTGGGCGGCGGCGAAATCCGCATTGACGGCGTACCGCTGTCGCAGATGACGCGCGAGCATGTCCACGACCTCTTCGGCATGGTCTTGCAGGACACTTGGCTCTTCGAGGGCAGCATCCGCGACAACCTCTGCTACGGCAAGGAGGGCATCACGGACGAGCAGCTTGACCAAGTGACCCGCGCGACGGGGCTGTACCACCTCATCTACACCCTGCCGGAGGGTTACGATACCCTGCTTTCCGACAAACTGAACCTCTCCGCCGGACAGAAGCAGCTGATGACGATTGCCCGCGCGATGATTGAAAACGCGCCGATGCTGATTCTCGACGAAGCGACGTCCTCCGTCGATACACGCACAGAAATGCTGATTCAGCAGGCGATGGACACGCTGACAAAGGGGCGTACCTCGTTCGTCATTGCGCACCGCCTCTCCACCATCAAGAATGCGGACAAGATTCTGGTCATGCGCCACGGCGACATCATCGAATCCGGCACGCACGAAGAACTGCTGCAAAAAGGCGGCTTCTACGCGGAACTGTATAATTCGCAGTTCGAGCAGGCGTAACACATTTTCCAACTGCATAACAACCCCGGCAGCACACAAGGACGATTGTCCAGCGGCTGCCGGGGCTTTTCTATTGCGGTAGGATACGCTCTCCGTTTTTCCCCTGCAATGAAAAAGACCAGCATCGAGAGAAAACCTTCTCCCATGCTGGTCGGTCGCGCCCATTTGGCGCGACAATATTGAGTTGGTCAAAAGAGCAGCTTGGGGGCGCGTCTGCGGACGCGCAAAGTTACTGGCAGGGACGCTTCGCTGCCTGCACCTTTGTTGAGCGCGTTGGGCATACCAGTCGTCCGCGGAACAGTTGGGGCGTTGCCCCAAGCCCCAGCAGGGGCGCCGCCCCTGCACCCTGCAAGGGGGAAATGAAACGGGACGAAGTCCCCCCTTGACCCCTTTCGCGCGATTGAGTTGGTCGCT
>CDZW01003614.1_pt1 | contig 26396 bp, 19 predicted proteins | sample 557511 | NCBI WGS metagenome assembly CDZW01 (sample SAMEA3182067, study PRJEB8094) | gut metagenome | biome: human; feature: gut; material: Stool; isolation source: human stools | place: Canada | collected 2013-03-05 | reverse complement strand
AGTGAAGCAAGCCCTGCTATATCGTGAGTCACATCAAAAGGCAAGCAAACAACTTCTCCCAGAGGACGGAGCACCGCAACTGTGCTTTTCCTGCTGGAGACATCAATACCTACTGCGTTCATAGAATCACTCCTGTACTGAACTTGTAATGGACAAAGGCCATCTTTCCTGTTGCCGGTTCTATCTGTTTGATGACACGAACGCAGTGGCTCTACCTGCACAAATCGAACACTGCGAATAGGAGGATGGCTGACTGACTTTCATGCGGACGTAAAAGCCCTTGGAGATGAAGGTCAGACCATTACCTCTCTATTCTAACAGTTTAGGCAACGAGATGTCCCATGCCTATGGCTGGCTGCCATAAATCAAGGGGCAAATATATAGTAACAGGAGAGGAAAAAATGGGACTTCGCAGAAGCGTTATCCACGGTATTCTTCTTGGATTTCCTTTTTTTGCCGTATATATTTACAGAACAATATGCAGAGCAAACTACTTTAGTGGAACGGCTGATTTTGTCCATTTTCAATTAACCTTTGGTGCACTCGCTGCGCTATGTGCGTACTTGTTTTTGTATAAATGTGTGGTTGTTCCGTTATGGGATTTTATACGGCATGGGACAAAGCAACGAGTATTGCATGTAAACAGTATATTTATAATTCCTAATCACTATTTTCCGTATTGTGGTTCCATGATGAAAACGAGTAGCTATCCGGAACCGCTCGCATTCCCTGGCGATATTCCAGAGTTTGATCTAAAAAAAGACAGGCTTGAAGTGCGGCTATTGGAAAAGTCACGGCTAATTGTATCGGTTCGCATTTTGCATGATTATCATCGACCATGAAATAAAACTACTCATCTAAGAGTGTCCATCGCAACTTCCTCCATGAAAGAAGCTGCGGTGGATAGCTCTACTTTCAATCGTGGTCAATCGTTGCGGCTGTGGCTCAGATGCACGGTTCGTTTACAAACGAGAACGGCTTGCGTGTGCAGAAAACGATCAACGGTGTGGCGACGAAGTACACGCTGCACGGCAAGAATGTTGTGCATATGACTTCCGGCACGGATGAGCTGCACATTTTCTATGACGCGCAGAACCGCCCGGCGGTGGTGGTGTACAATGGCGCGGCGTATGCGTATGTCAAGAGCTTGCAGGGCGATATTCTTGCGATTCTGGATGAGAATGGCAATACCGTCGTCAGCTACGGCTACGATGCGTGGGGCGCGCCGCTGTGGTGTACCGGCGAGCTGGCAGAAACGCTGGGCAAGGTGCAGCCGTTCCGCTATCGCGGGTATGTGTTTGACGAGGAAACGGGGCTGTACTATCTAAGAAGTAGATATTATAACGCGGAGCGGTGCAGGTTTGTTAATGGGGATAAGCAAATAGGCTGTAGTAAAAATATTATTGAGAAGAATATAAATGCTTACTGTAACAATAATCCAGTAAACCTTGTGGATTATAATGGAAGAGAGCCGGGAGATGCTTTTTCGAGCCCTGACGAAGCGGCAATTGACTTTGCAGAATGCTACAATGCGTTGTCAATATCGCAAAACGTTGAATACGCATCGACAATTTATAAGCGAACGGAAACAAAATATCTAATAAATATTTTGGGATGGAACATAATACCGATCGGAACAATAGAATATTACGCATATCTTGAGCCTTCAAGCGGAACTGAGTGCGAGACCGCTGAGATAAGCTATCCTGATGATCCTGATTGCCAACTTGTGGGTTGGGTCCATTCTCACGGAGCTTATATGCGCGAATATGAAAATTATGAATTTTCCGATGATGATTACAAAGTGGCGAATTGGTTATTTGAGAACGAAAAAGCAGTTTACTCGTATTTAGCGACATGCAGCGGAAATCTCTGGAAATATGATATTACAGCAGATGAAGTTACTCTTGTTTCATCAGATATACCTTTTGATGAAAATGATCCATATATAAAGATTAGAAAGGGAAAATAAGGAAATTGAGAAAGCAGAAGCTGAGAAAACGCTGGTATATTGTTTTTATGCTGGTTATTTCAATTGTGATTATGATATGCTTATTCTCAGGAAGTAATTTTGTGGAGCAAGCTAATAAACCGCTTACTATGAAAACAATCACGGTTTGTCTAGAAAGTTCAAATGAACCATACGAGAAAGGGTCGGACTTTGATATATCTCAATATAAAGAAGAATTATATTCTTTTCAGTGGCAAGGAGATAGTATCGCACCTGTTAACAGTGTTGAAGAAGCAGCGAAAGCTGCTGGACAATTATGGAATGTTGTATTCGATTGTGATATTGAAACGAAGAGACCGTTTATAGTTTCTTATGATGAAACAAATAAAATATGGTTAATTAAAGGTTCTATGAGGGAATTAAAAGGAGGTGGTGTTCCGTATGCACTTATTACCATAGATGGGAAAGTGCTTGCAATATGGCATACGAGGTAGTAGAAACTATAGAGTGGAGATAAAATGAGAAAGATTGCAAAATTCATAGTAGGAGCATTTGTGTGTCTGACAACAGTGTGCATAATTATGTTCTTCAGTTTGTATATGGCATTAATTATCGCTGACACAAATCCCCCATACATAGCAATCCACACTTACATATTTGGGGCCCTAATGGTCGCGGAGATCCAATAAATTTGAGATATTTGGAGTGACAAACATGACGATAGATAGCATTAGCAGCTGCTTGAAAGATCATTCTTCAGTAGTATTCAGATATAACTCTGAGTATTATTCGCTCAGGAAAAAGAATCTTTTATCCAGACCTGTGTATATTTTGGTGGGTACAGACATGATCCCTCAACAACGAGATTCATTGGAGAAATTATGCGATCAGGTGTATATTTCTGACGGAATTCGTTTATCTGTAGCGTTTGCTGAGATTGAAATTCCTGAGTGGAACGATCCTGCTTGGGAATCTTATGAGGCTGTTAGACATCAAGTAATTGTTTATCATCAGGAAATTCACTTTTGCTATCAGAACAAGTACTACTGGATTGCTTATGCACATGATGGGCAAACGTATTTGAGTGATGAACAAGGAAATACTCAGAGTTTTTTATCTGCTCGTGCATTGTTCGAGAATGCACGGATTGATGGATATTTGCTGAAAGATATATGGAAAAAAGTAACGGTTGATGCTTGCTGAATTTAGAATGATGCACAGAACCGTCCGGCAGTGGTGGTGTACAATGGCACGGCGTATGCGTATGTCAAGAGCTTGCAGGGCGATATTGTTGCAATTCTGGATGAGAATGGCAACGCCGTCGTCAGCTACGGCTACGATGCGTGGGGCGCGCCGTTGTGGTGTACCGGTGAGCTGGCGGAAACGCTGGGCAAGGTGCAGCCGTTCCGCTACCGCGGGTATGTGTTTGACGAGGAGACGGGGCTGTACTATCTCAGGAGTCGGTATTATAATCCGCGGTGGGGACAGTTTGTGAATGCGGATATTTTGATTTGCAATAATATATACAGATATTTGCATAATAGTCCAATCAATCGGACTGATGATGCAGGGACGTGGGATTATTTCGAACTTCAAGGGAAGGTTGTAGACAATCTTGCTGATTATCTTGAAGCTGTGGTTGAATATTCCATAGCCAATCAAGACAATCCTGATATTTACACAGTTTCACATTTCTTAGAAAACTGCGAAAATTGCGCATCAGCTAAAGCATGGCATGAGTCAAGCCAGTATGACATCTATGATGCGAAATGACATTATTGTAGCGATGGAAATAGAGAAACCTCGCAAGGGCTATAAAGGGTTACCTCAAGAGTTTCTCCCTGCAGGTTCTATTCTTGCAATGGATATTCCTGTGTATATACAGACAGTGACGTAGGACTAATTAACTCAAAGGGGAAGCTGATTGCGCCATGTAAATTTGACTCAATCACAATCCCGGAAGATGGGTTTTATGTAAGGTAACACCGCACAAATGAGGTGGTTGGCTGACGAAGGGATTTTTCGTCAGATGCAAATGCAAATTCCGAAGGTTTACTGGATGTAAATCGAAGAATTTGCATGCCGCAGATGGCGGAAAAGACATCGCCAGACGCGCCGCCGAATTGTGCGGTGTTGCCTTAACACTTCTTGATGATGAACAAAGGCCTCGCTATGAGTTCTACTCAGCAGATGGTACTCCTACTGGCTGGTGCTTTGAGTATGCATCCGGATTCCATGATGGCTATGCATGCGTCATTTTCCAAGGGGAAGAATACTTACTTGATATTGCTCTTCGGCGCGGGACTTTCTTTTCGCAGGGCGTTTTGCTATAATAGAATTGCTTTTTGCTTGCGCGACGTCGTTCGCCGCCTTTTTTGCGCAGGTTCGTTGTGAAGCGGACGTTTTGCGCGAAATAATGAAAGAATGTCGCAACTGGTGAAGCAAAGAAAAGAAAAAAACAAAAACGCCCTTTGCGCGAATATATCATTTTGTGTTCATTTGTGCTATTGTGTCAAAGATATTCCATTGTTTCTGGTGAAAACTTGTGCTATACTATTATCAATAGAACCGATAGGAATTCGGTTCAACAATTGCAAAGGAGGCTTCCCTATGAAGAAATTCCTCTCCGTCGTATCTCTGCTGATGGCGCTCATGATGCTCTGCACCAGCGCGCTGGCGAACGAACAGAAATATGATGAACCCGTGACGGTGCATTTCGTTCGTTCCACGGACGACACGCTCGACGCGAACTACTTCTCGCAGCATCCCGACAAGACCATGACCGACAACCTCTGGTGCGATCTGTTCCGCGACGAGCTGAACATCAACGTGGAATACGACTGGATCGTGAAGAGCGGCGACGAATACAACCAGAAGCTGGCTGCGGAGCTGGCCGTCGGCGCCATTCCGGAGTTCGTGAACGTGACCGCTCTGCAAGCCAAGCAGCTGTATGAGGCGGGTCTGATTATGCCGCTCGACGAAATCTACAACGAGTACGCAACCGAGCAGACCAAGCGCGTCATGCTGGAAACCGGCACTTCTCCCTTTGACGCGGTCACCTTCGACGGTCAGCTTTACGCGCTGCCCGTGGTAGACGCAACGCTGATGATTGCCGACCTGATGTGGATTCGCACGGACTGGCTGGAAAAGCTGAACCTGCCCGTTCCCACCACCATGGACGAGCTGATTGCTACGGCGAAGGCCTTCGCTGAGGCTGACTTCGACGGCAACGGCGTGAACGACACCATCGGCATGGCCGTGTCCAAGACGCCTTGGGATCAGCTGTTCACGCTGAAGGGCTTCTTCAATGCGTTCGATTCCTATCCCGAAATCTGGGTGGACGACGGAACGGGCAAGCTGGTGTATGGCTCTACGCTGCCCGGTACCAAGGACGCGCTGGCGACGCTGCATCAGATGTATGTGGACGGTCTGCTGGATCCTGAATTTGCCGTTAAGGACGACGGCAAGGTGGCGGAAGCGACCACTTCCGGCAAGTGCGGCATCATGTTTGGCGCACAGTGGAACTCTATTTACCCCCTGCAGAACAGCAAGAACCTTGAGCCCGAAGGACAGTGGCAGGCGTTCCCCATCGTAACGGCTACCGACCACAAGGCGAAGGCGCAGACGGACGTCGGCACTACCGCTTGGACCGTGGTTCGCAAGGACTGCGAGCATCCCGAAGCCGTTGTGAAGATGTACAACCTCTTCATCGACAAGTGTTGGGGCCCCAACAACGAGAACGGCGTGTACTACGCGCCCCTGGATTCCGAATCCATCTGGAAGCTGTCCCCTGTGACCCCCACCAAGCCTGACAAGAACCTGAAAGCTTTCCTCGATCTGGAAGCGGCGCGTCAGTCCGGCGATTTCTCTCAGGTCACCGGTGAAGGCTACTCCATCCTTCAGAAGCTTCAGGCGTTTGAATCCGGCTCCGAGGAAGGCTTCGCCCTGTGGGGCTGGGAGCGCATCTACGGTGCGGAAGGCGCTTACGGCGTGCTGAACTACTACCAGGAAAACAATCTGACGCAGGACATGATGTTCGTTGGCGCACCCACCGAAAGCATGACCCTGTACATGAGCTACCTCAAGGACCTGCAGAACGAAACCTTCGTGAAGATCATCACCGGCGAGGAAACCATTGACGCTTTCGACCGGTTTGTGGAAAACTTCTACGCCAACGGCGGCGACGCGATTACTGAAGAAGTCAACGCATGGTATGCTTCCTTGAAGTAATCTGACCGGTTGACTAACGGGGGCTGGTGACAACATCAGCCCCCGCTTTCAAATCAATTCCAGCAGGGGGTGACGACTGTGGAAAAAAGCATTGTAAGCAAAAATTACGTCAACTTGAAGCGTGTTCGGAGAAGAAAACGCTTGTGGCGCGAGATGCCCTTTCATCTAATGCTGCTGCCCGGCGTTATTCTTGTCTTCATCTATATGTACCTTCCCATGATTGGGCTGAAGATCGCATTTGAGAACTTTATTCCGGCGAAGGGACTGTTTGGTCCTCAGAAATTTGTCGGCATGAGGAACTTCCAAATGCTGCTGCGAAATCCCCAGACGATGCCTGCGCTCCGCAACACGATCATCATCTCGGCGTGGAAAATGGCACTGCATCTGCTCGTGCCTGTCATCGTGTCCATTTTGCTCAATGAGATTCGAAGCAATGCCTTCCGGCGCATCTCGCAAACCTTGATTTATCTGCCCCACTTCCTGAGCTGGATTATTCTGGCGGGTATTATGATTGACCTGCTGTCGCCCAACGGCGGTCTTGTCAATCGCTTCCTGGGGCTATTCGGCGCTGAACCGATTTTCTTCCTTGGCAGCAACAAATGGTTCCGATTTACGCTGGTGTTTACCGACGTATGGAAGGAATTTGGCTTTGGTACGATTGTGTATCTGGCTGCTATTACCAACATTGATCCCACCCAGTATGAAGCCGCGACCATTGACGGCGCCAACCGCTTTCAGCGGATCATGCATGTCACCTTGCCCAATATGCGCATGATTATCGTGCTGATGATGGTGCTGAGCCTTGGCAACGTGCTCAATGCCGGTTTTGATCAGGTTTATAACATGTACAGCGAGGCTGTTTATCCCACCGGCGATATTCTGGATACGTTCATTTATCGCCTGAACTTTAAGAACGGTCTGTGGGGACAGTCCGCCGCTGTGAGCATGTTCAAATCCGTTGTATCGACACTCTTTATCTCTGTAAGCTATCTGTGTGCCTACAAGTTCGCAGATTACAGAGTTTTCTGATGAGGAGGCGCGTGGTATGGTTAAGTCAAAGAGCTTCGGAGCCCGGGTATTCGTTGTGGTCAACGCCCTGGTAATCGGTTTGCTGGCCGCGTCTTGCCTGATTCCGCTGATTCACGTATTCGCCATCTCCCTGTCAGATAAGTCCTCTGCCTCCGGCGGACTGGTTGCGCTATGGCCGGTGAAGTTCACGCTGGAAAGCTATAAGTATGTCATCAACCGCGCTCCCTTCTGGACGGCGATGCTTGTTTCGCTCAAGCGTGTGCTGGTCGGCGTGAGCCTGAACATGTTTTTCTGCATCATTTGCGCCTATCCGCTGAGCAAGGAAAGAAACCAGTTCCGCGCCCGCACGGCGTATGCATGGTATTTCTTCATTACCATGCTGGTTTCCGGCGGCATGATTCCGCTGTACATGGTCATTAACCTTACTGGACTCAAGGGAACCTTCTGGTCGCTGGTGATTCCCGGCGCTGTCCCTGTGTACAACATTATTCTGCTGCTGAATTTCTTCCGTCAGACGCCCCGAGAGCTGGAGGAGGCCGCCATCATGGACGGCGCCAGCCAGTGGCGCATTCTGTGGCAGATCTTTGTGCCCACCTCCAAGGCGGCGCTCGCCACCGTCGCCCTGTACTCCACTGTGTATCACTGGAACGAATGGTTCAACGGCATCATCTACAGCAGAGGTCCGGAGCAATATCCTTTGCAGAGCTACATGCGAACCATCGTCATTGACCAGAAGCTCACGCAGATGGGCGCCGGCGACTGGGAGGCGCTTGCCTTGGTATCCGACAAAACCGTGAAATGCGCCATGATTTTTGTAGCATGCTTCCCGATGCTGGTGCTGTATCCTTTCTTGCAGCGCTACTTCGTCAAGGGCATGGTGCTGGGGTCTGTGAAGGGATAATTGCGCATGTATAAACAGCCGCTGGGTCTAAATCGCCGTGGGTTCATCCGCCTGCTGGCCATCACGGTCGCCGTGGTGCTGGTGTTCTATGCCATCGGGCTTTACCTGAACCATATGGGATTGCAGACCCTTCATGGGAACATGGAGGCGCTTAGCGAACGGGAATGCAGCTATATTGCGTCGCAAATCAATCTGGAGGTCGGAAATCTGATTACCCAGTGTCAGGAGCTTGCGGCGGATAAGGAGCTGCTGCGGTATGTGATCGCCTATCCGCGGCTCAGCGACTATCAGCGTATCGCCAGCATTAGCGGGCTGTCTGATAAGCTGCTCCGCATGAAGCGCTCGTGTGATTTGCTGGAAAACGCAAAGATCCTGCTGCCGCAGATCAACCGCGTTATCTCGACGGAAAAATCCATCTATGATACGATGGATCGGAGCGAATACGCGACTTTCCGGCAATTGGTGGACGGAAAGCTGCTGCGCATCGCAGAGCATGGGGACAATCTGTACATGCTTTGCAGCTCTGTAACGCGGGGCGAGCCGATGTTCCTCATTTCTGTCTGCATATCGCCGGAACGTCTCGAACGGCGAATGCGCCTGTTGGCCAGCGAAAACGCGCTGGACATGACGCTGTATACGCCGGAAGGCACGGTGTTTTTCAGTGCCGGAACGAAAAATGGGTTGCTGTCCGCCGGAAAGGAGGGCAGCAGCCTTTTGGGCGTGCAGGGGGAAAGCACTTTTTCCGCAGAGGCGGAAATACCGCTGCTGCATCTTACGCTTCGCTGTGTCGGCACGATAGCGGATGAATTGCAGCCGCTGATGCGCCATCGTATGTGGGTCTGCCTGCTGACCGCGCTGGCGTTGGTGCTGCTGGTTATTTATCTTACCTATTTCCGGCGATATATCCTTCAGCCGCTGGACACCATTGCCGATTCCCTGCGTCAGGCGGGCGAAACGGGACATTTCCATATTGACCGCTCGGATGCGGGCTTTGACGACCTCTACGCCCAGTTTAACTCCATGATGGAGAATCTGGAAAGCCTCAAGGCGCAGGTTTATGAGGAACGGCTGCGCGCACAGCAGGCGGAGATTCGGCAGCTGCAAATGCAAATCAATCCGCATTTCTTTTACAACACGCTCTTTATGGTCTACCGCATGGCGCAGCAGGACGGCAACGAAGACATTGCGCGGCTGAGCCTGAATCTGAGCCGCTATTACCGCTACATCACGACCATTCCGGAGCATGACGTTCCCCTGCGCGACGAGGTGAACCATATCCGGCAGTACCTGGAAATTCAAGGGATGCGTTTTTCTCCGCGGGTGCGCGTGCATATGAACGAACTGCCGGAGGAAATCGCGCAGGAAAACATACCGCCGCTGATTCTTCAGCCGGTGGTGGAGAATGCCTTTGTGCATGGCGTGAAGAACAAGCAAAGCGGCGGCGTGGTGGAGGTCAGCTTTATCATGGAGCAGGATCGCTTCGGCGTAACGGTATATGATAACGGCGGAACGATGGATGCGGAGAACGTGCGCCGCCTGGACGAGCGAATGCGCGCCGGAGAACTGGCGGAGGGCAGCGCGCTGTATAACCTGTATCGCCGCATGGAGCTGCTCTACGGTGATCATTATGAGCTGAAACTGGAAAGCTTTGCGGACGGATTGTCTGTGACAATCCTATTCCCGAGGACAGGGAGGTGAGGCGGCGTGGAATCGCTTCTTATTGTCGATGACGAGGTTATCATTGCCGACGGATTGTACCATATGCTTCAGGAGGTGTTTCAGGACAGGCTGGAGGTTCGCCGCTGCTACAGCTGCGACGAGGCGTGCGCCGTGCTGAACCGCAACCGCGTGGATATTCTGCTGACCGATATTGAAATGCCCGGAGCGTCGGGGCTGGAGCTTCACCGCATGGTGCGCGAACGCTGGCCGATGACACGCGTTATCTACCTGACCGGCTATTCCGATTTTGAATATGCGCGCCGAGCGCTGAAGCAGCGTGCGTTTGCGTATGTACTCAAAAGCGAAGGCGACCAAGTGCTTATCAGCACGGTGGAAAGAGCGGTAGAGAACCTGCAGGAGGAAAGCGCGAGGCTGATGCGGCAGGCGGCGGTGGCGAGCGAATATGCAAGGCAGCTGCGGCAGCTGGTGTTCCATGCCATGCACGGCGGACAGCTGCAGGAGGAATCGCTGCTTGCCGCCATCAAGAACAGCGGTTTTCCCTTTGACGCACATCGACCGGTGCGTATGGGATATGGCATGTTCGGCGCACCCATGCGCCCCGAGCTTCTGCATCAGTCGATGAACCTGATCGAGGAGCTGATGCGCCCCCATTTGCCGATGCTGCTGACCGACATGAATGCCCGCTGCTTCTCCATTGTGTTTCAGCCCTCGGAGGAGGACAGCGCGCTGCTGGAGGGACACCTGGAGAATGCGCAGCGGATGATCGAGCAGCAGGGACAGCAGCTGACGGTCTGCCTGATGGACTGCGAAACAGAATGGAAGGCATTGGGGAAGGGAGCGGCGCAGATGCTGGAGCTGATCAATCAGGTCAGCCCCGCGTCCGGCGAACTGGTCACGCTGCACGCGACGCAGGCGCAGCCAACGTCCTCGATGCCGCTGGTATCCGTCAGCGACGGACAGGCAAGCCTTATCCGCATGAAGGAATACCTGCTTACCGGTCAGGAGGATCTCTTTGCTGAAGAAACCCCGCGCTTTTTTCAGCTTCTGGCAGATACCAGCGATAAGCGAAGCACCGATGAGCTTTACGAGGCGCTGGCGCAGTTCATGCGCGATTGCAGCGGCGCCTTCCTGACGGGCGACATTGCGTCGCCCGCGCTGGAAAGGCTGGTGATTAAGCCCGGAACGCCGCTCAGCGAGCTGCAGCGCAAGCTGAACCATCTGGCGCAGGAGGTATTCAATGCACGCTCCAAAAAGCAAATGCACCGTCAGCGACATATTGTGCGGCAAATTGACCAGTATATAGCCGAGCATCTAAGCGGCGATTTGTCGCTCACCGCGATTGCGGACGCGCTGCATTTCCATCCCACCTACATTTCGCGTGTGTACCGTGAATGCAGCAGCGTGTCGTTCAGCGACAGCATTGCACAGTCCCGGCTGAAGAAGGCGTGCAGCCTCCTCAGCGAAACCGACCAGTCCATCGCCTCTATTGCGGAGCAGACGGGCTTCAATACCGCCAACTATTTTGCCCGATGGTTCCGGAAATGGATGGGCTGCACCGCGCAGGAGTATCGGGAACGCTCGCGAGATCATGCGTAATACGATTTCCTGATTCAACTACGCCATCTGCTTGCGCCTTTTCTGCTCTGGCGTCTGCTCATTCCAGTCAGGAATGATGCGGTCAGGATGAATGGTGTTGAAGTTGGCATTGCGGTTGACTTTCCGCTTTACTTCCACTCTGTTATGATCATATACGCATTTTTGTCTAACAAATTCCGACGTTGGCGAAGGGGACTAGATAAAACGACATGGCAGCAAACATTGATTTATCGAAAGCGGAGCATGCTTATTTATATCTGTCGCCGTTGTAATGAAAAGCGGAGGCTGCACATGAATCCCTTGGTATATTCAAAATACATGCAATAAACGGTGGAAAAAAGCACATATTTTCAATTTGGTAGCGAAAAACGACAGTTTGGTCGAAGAACAATCCATTGCTTCTTTCTGTGGTTATAATAAAATCAGATCTTCGGGGAATTTCCAATTGCCGCTATAGGAGGTGCACCCTGGCGGAGGATTGAGAGCTCGAAGTCCCCCGAAAATAATCTGCTTGTTTGTTCACACACCGGAAAGAAAACAATGGAGGTATCATTGATGAAGATCAACACGAAGCGGGTAGTCAGCGTGATCATCACAGCCGTGATGATGGTTGTGATGTTGCCCAGCTTTGCCATGGGCGAAAGCGGCAAGAAGTATACCGAAACACTGCAGCCGGAAGGCTGGACACTGGTTGAAAATGAAGGCGGCGCAATCCTGAGTTACACCAAGGGCGGCGGCGTGGATCTGATTGAAGTGGATGGTTACGCCTTCAAGGATTTGGATCGTGACGGCGAACTGGACGTGTTTGAAGACTGGCGCGTGGACTACAAAGAACGCTCCCGCGACCTGGTCACGAACGGCGGCCTGAGTCTGGAATTCCAGTTGGGTTTGAAAATGAACCCCTTTAGCGTCGGCACTCCTGCCAAAACCCTGGCGGATACCACCAAGACTGCGCTGGATCTGGGTTATCGCCACATCCGTTTCAGCTCCGTTGGCGCTGAATTGATTACCACCTGGAACAACGAGATTCAGAAGCACATCGAAGCAAATACCGACGTGGTTGCTATCCCTGCCACCTTCATTGCCGACCCGCTGGAAGGCAGCGGCGTGACCGACTGGCCCGGCAACCTGGCGCTGGCCGCCACCTTCGATCCGGAATTGGCCCATGAATATGGCCGTACCTTGTCCAAGGAATGGCATTCCATGAACCTGACCATGAACGTCGGCCCCCAGGTTGACCTGGCGACTGAACCCCGGTGGTCCCGCAACGACATGACCTTTGGCGAGGATCCTCAGCTTTCTATCGACATGACCCGCGCTATGATCAACGCCTGGCAGTCCACCTACGACGATGACGGCAACGACCTGGGCTGGGGCAAGGACTCCGTCAATATCCAGGTGAAGCACATCATGAGCGAGGGCGCCGGCGAGGGCGGCCGTGAAGCCCATTCGCTGGACGGAGCTTATGCCGTGTATCCCGGCGGCCAGTTCTATACCAGCATCATGCCTTACTTCGCGGCGCAGGATCTGCCCGGCAAGACCGGCATGGTGTCCTCCGCAATGACCAGTTTCTCCATCGGCGTGGATGAAAACGGCGACTCCGTCCTGGGCGAACGCGTTTCAACCAGCTACAACGCCGAAAAGATCAACGGCCTGTGGCGCGCTGCCAACGGCTGGGACGGCTACATCCTGACGGACTTCAACACCCACGTTGATAAGTGCTTCGGCATGGAAGAATACACCGTTCCGCAGCGCCTTTGGCTGGAACTGGAAGCCGGCATCGACGCCTGGGGCAATATGGGCGGCAAATATGAAGAAGATATTGCCGTTGCTATGGAAGCCTACAACTATGGTGTGGAACGCCTGGGAAAGGAAGCTGCCGACCAGATCATTTTCGACAGTACCCGCCACATTCTGGACACCCTGTTCAACGTGGGCGTCGTGGATAACCCCTACGTTTCCGAAGCGGTTGCCGCTTCCGTGCCCAATAACGAAGAACATACCGCCATGGCCCGCGAAGCGCTGCTCAAGTCCATCGTGATGCTCAAGAATACTGATAACAGCGTGATCAAGCCTGCGGGCGATGAAAAGCTGACCGTTTATATTCCCTACAAGTACTCTCCCGCAACCACGAGCCGCCGCGGCACCACCCCCGCTTCCTTCGCTCCTTCAATGGATATTGCCGTGGCCTCTCAGTACTTCAACGTGATCACTGACACAGTTGGAACGCCCAGCGGTGAAGGAAACACCTATCTGCCCGGGGACGTAATCCGCGCTTCCGCCGAGGACATCGCGAAGGCCGATCTGGTGATTGTACGCGTCGCCAGTCCCAAGAGCAACGCTCCCACCACCGGCTATGACGAAAACATGAAGGTACCCGCTGACTACGAGTACATTCCCCGTTCCCTGCAGTATCGTCCTTACACCGCCGATAACATGTACGTCCGCTTCGAGTCCATCGGCGGCCAGATCACGCTGGAAGCCTTCGAGGGCGTCTACGGCACCGAGTACGATTATGTAAAGGAAAACCGCTCTTACTTCGGCAAGACCGGCACCGTCAGCAACGAGGCGGACCTGGACTTCGTGCTGGAAATCGACGAGCTCACCGGCGATATTCCCCTGGTGCTGGTGATGAACCTCCACAGTTCCATGGTGTGGTCCGAAATCGAGCCCTCCGCGGACGCAATCCTGGTATCCTTCGGCGGCGGCCGCACCCACTCCGCCCGCGACGAGATCCTCTTTGAAATCATCGCCGGCAACTATGAGCCCTCCGCCCTGCTGCCCATGCAGCAGCCCCTCGATATGGAAACCGTGGAAGCCCAGTACGAGGACGTGCCCCGGGATATGGAATGCTATGTGGACGCCGACGGCAACACCTACGATTTCACCTTCGGCCTCAACTGGAGCGGTGTGATCGACGACGAGCGCGTGGCCAAGTACAACGTGCCTCCGATCGTCGGCACCAATCCTCTGGAATAATGCGATTTTCAACTGGAAATCGTATGAATCAGCTACATCAATTGGTTCCCTGCAAGGAAACTTCCGCTTGGCAGGGCGTGCCGGGCTGATTGACCCGGCAGCCCGCCCAATTTGACGGCGGCATGCCGCTCGTCTGAACGCCGTCGTCAACCTGCGGAAAACGCTCCGAAAGCGCATGGACGCTCGGCGGGAAGCGAAGGAAGCGATAGATCGTTTTTTGAATCCTCCTTTCTCTCAAACCTGATCAAATTCCTTTCTTCTCCGCTGTGCTTCATGACAGGGCGGCGTCTGGTGCTGCAAGCCATTCCTGCATTCGCAAATTGGCTTTCTCCCCGGCGCCGTTTTCTTTCTGAACGACTGATCCATCAAGATAAGGAGCATGCGTATGCGAAAGGTGAGAATAACAACCGGGCTGTCATGTTTGATGGCTTTCATCCTGTGCTTCGTGATATTCGGCTCGAACCTGGCCATGAGCTATGATACCGTTGTCAATGGCATGCTTGGCGTGCAGACCAGCAAAGTCATCAACGATGAAAGTGTCGAGGATGAGGATACGATATATTATAAGAGCGCTTATGGCGACATCAACGCAAAAACGCTTAAGGTACTCAAGGAAGACACCTATACGGAGGCAGTGCTGGAGCAGGAAGAAGGCACCGTATTGCTTTACAATAAGGACAACGCTCTGCCGCTAAGCAAGGATGAGCAAATATCTCTGTTTGGCCATGCAGTCGTGCAGCCCTTGTACCGCAATCAATCTGCTGGTTCCCGCGCCTATTCCACTAAAACGGGCGTTGACCTGTATAAGGCGCTGGGCACCCTGAAATTCAAGGTGAACCCCAAGCTGTACAACGCATACCGCCAAAGCAAGACCGAGAGAAAAACCGGCGCAGGCACGTTCTTTGCGGAAAACGCCGATCCGTCCGCATTATGGTCGCTGGGTGAGGAACCCATCAGTTTCTACACTGACGATGTGAAATCCTCCTGGGCAACCGGCTTTAACGACGTAGCCATCGTGATGCTGGCACGGGAGGGCGGCGAAGGCGTAGAACTCTACACCCAAACCCCCACGGAAGGCATCAGTCAGCTGGCGCTGAGCCAGGATGAAAAAGATTTGCTGGCCATGATTCGGGATTCCGGCTCGTTCAAGAAAACCATTGTGCTGCTTAATACAGGCAACCCCATGGAGGTAAACTGGGTCGAGGAGTACGACGTGGACGCTGTGCTGTGGATTGGCTGTCCGGGTGAAAAAGGCTTCATCGGCGTGGCGAACATCCTGATTGGCAACGCCAATCCCTCCGGCAAGCTGGTGGACACCTATGCGGTCAGTTCCCTGTCCGCCCCAGCCGTGGTCAATAATACCTTCAACAACCAGCAATGGGCCAACCTGACAGAAGCGCTGCAGAAATCCTCCTCCAACGCTTCCGAAATTTCCTATTACACCGTGCAGACCGAGGGAATCTATATCGGTTATAAGTATTACGAAACCCGGTATGAGGATCAGGTGCTGGGGCGGTTCAACGCCACCGGTTCCGCAGGATCCATTGATGGCGGTCCATGGGACTATGCCAAGGAGGTTTCCTATCCCTTCGGTTATGGCCTGAGCTATACCACCTTCGATCAGAAGCTGGACAGCGTGACGGTGGAAGATAAAACTGTGACGGTGACAGTCACCGTTACGAACACCGGCAGCGTGCCCGGCAAGAGCGTGGTGCAGGTGTATGCCCAAACGCCCTATGGCGAATATGAGCAGAAAAACAAGGTAGAAAAATCCTCCATCCAGATTTTGGATTACGGCAAGACTGCCCTGCTGCAGCCCGGCGCTTCCGAAACGCTGACAATCGTATGCGACAAGTATCTGCTGGCCAGCTATGATTATACAAACGCAAAGGGCTATATCCTCAGCGAAGGCGATTATTACATCGCTATCGGCGATGATGCGCACGACGCCCTGAACAACGTACTGGCCGCCAAAGGTGCCACCGGTATGGTAGATGTGCAGGGCAATCCCACGGAAGGCACGGCGGCCAAGGCTTTCCACTTCACCGGCAGCTTTGACGATGAAACCTACCGCTATTCCGCCACTGGCGCGAGGGTGACCAATCAGTTTGAGGACGCGGACGTGAATTACTGGTATCCCGATTTGGTCACCTATCTGTCCCGAAGTGACTGGCAGGGCACCTATCCCGTTCAGCCTGTGGCGGGCCTGACCCTGAACGATGAAATGATTCGAATCCTGGATGGCAAGATTTATGAAAAGCCCGACAATGCTCCCGCCGTGGATTCCATTCCCCAGGGCGACCAGCAGGGCATCATGCTGATTACCATGAAGGGGCTGGATTACAACGACGACCTGTGGGAAACCTTCATCAGCCAGATGACCATTGAAGAAATGGCTACATTGATTGCCAACAACTTTGGCACGGAAGCCGTTGATTCCGTTGGTAAGCCCGCTACCCCCGCGGGGGATGGCCCGGACGGCATCGGCGGTTATACCGATAACTATTCCGCCGAACTGGGGAAGGGTTTGAAAACCACGTCCTATCCCAATGAAAGCCTGCTGACCGCCGCCTTCAACAAGGACTTGCTGGATAAGCGCGGTGCGTTGCTGGGCGAAGAAGGCTTGTTCATGGGCCTGGTGGAAATCTGGGGTCCCGGCTGCAACCTGCACCGCACCCCCTTTGGCGGCCGCAGCTTTGAATACTTTTCCGAGGATGCCAACCTGAATTATCTGGCGGCCTCCCATATCGTGTCCGCAATCGAGGAAAAGGGCGTGCACGCCGGTCCCAAGCATTTGACTGGCAACGATCAGGAGAATAACCGTCAAGGCGTGGTGAACTTCTTCAACGAGCAGGCGTTCCGCGAAGGCGCGCTGCGCGGACTGGAGGGCGGCGTGGTGAACGGCAAGGCCCATTCCCTGATGCAGGCCTTCAACCGCCTGGGCTTCACTGGCTGCTCCCTGAGCAAGGCGCTGAATACCGATGTGGTGCGCGGTGAATGGGGCTATGTGGGGCATATCGAAACGGACGCTATCGGCGCGGTGACCACGGGCTACAAGACCGCGTTTGAAGCCATGATGGCTGCCGGTACGGATTCTTTCTGCCTGGATACCCAGCATCAGTCCAGCGCCGCCATCGTGCAGGCTATCAGAAGCAATAACGATGGATTTATGCTCCAGCAGCTGCGCCGGGCCGCCAAGAATATTCTGTACAATGACGCCAACAGCAGCATGATGAACGGTATCGGCAACAATACCCGGATTGTGAAGATCATTCCTTGGTGGCAGCCTGCCCTGCGCGGCGTGACCATCGGCGTTTCCATGGTAACGGGGCTGGCAGTGCTGGCTATGCTGGCTGCTAAGCTTGCTTATTACAAAAAGCAGAAGGGAGCGGAAAAGAAATGAAAAGCTTGTTGACCAACAGAAAAGCTGGGGTGTATGTTCTGATTGTCTCCATCCTGCTTCAGCTGGTTTCCGCTGTCAATTACCTTGCCTGGGCTCCAGGTGCCGGAGGCATTGATACGCTTGTGGCGCTGGGACTTGGTCTGGGCTGTCTGGCGGGGATTGCCGCCTTCCTTTTCAGCAGCGATTTGCTGCTGGTGGCTGATACGGCACTTTGCAGCTGCGGGATGCTGCAGCTGGCGGTTTCCTCCGCCGGTTCCTTTGCCGACTGGTATCAGGGCATCGTCATGTTTGGCGATCCCAGCCAGGTGCCGCGCATTTTGACCATTTGCATTTTGGCGCTGACCGCCGTTGTGCTTTTGATCATCACAGGCTTTATGGGCTTTGGCAAGCAGGAGACATAATGAAGAGAATCGGCTGCGCTTCTTTCGGGAGGCGCAGCCGGGCATTGCGTTCCGCGTTTTTCAACGCCTGTTCCGCTGCTCCCTGTTTGACATGCGCGGTGGTTTCTGATATAATGAAAAAATTTCACTAATGGTTCATTCATGCGCTTCATGAAACAAATAAGAACGCGAAAGGAGAATTGCATGAAAATCGCGCTTGTGGAAGACAATGGATTGCATCAGGCGCAGATTCGTCAGGAAATCCAAAATTATTTTAATGAACTGAATGAAGTGTGCGAGCTGCGCGTTTTTGACAACGGGTCGGATATGCTGGATCATTACTATTCCGTAGGCGGCTATGATCTGCTGCTGCTTGACATTCAGCTGCCCGGCATGGATGGCGTAAGCGTGGCCAGGCAGGTTCGGCAGAAAGATGATAAAGTGCTGATCGCCTTCATCACCAGCATGACCGCTTATGCCGTGCAGGGCTACAGCGTTTACGCGATGGATTACATTCTCAAGCCAATCAACCGCATCAGTTTCCGCAGCACGCTGGACCGGGCCAGGGAACTGTTTCGCCAGCGCACGGAACATTATATTTCTGTCACCACAGGGGACGGGATGTTTAAGGTGGATATTTCACAAATTTATTATATTGAAACGGAAAGACATGCCGTCAGACTGTATTATACAAAAGGCTCCTTCCATATCAATGATACCCTGAAGAGCATTGAAGAGAAACTGAAAAACGCTCCATTCTGCCGGTGCAACAACTGCTATCTGGTAAATCTTGCCCATGTGGAGCAGGTGAAAAAGGATGTTGTGATTGTGGCGGGTCATGAACTGTCGTTTTCCCGCCTGCGCTATAAACCCTTTATGGAAGCGTTGACGAATTATATGGGAGGTACCCGTAGATGACTGAAAGAATGAGCACTTTTTTTCCGTCTGAGTTTACGGGCATTGCACAGTGGATTATCTGTACCATATATATCCTGTCCAATGAAAAAGGTATTCGGGGCTGGAAGGCTGTGGCGCTGATTCTGTTTGCTCTGCCCATCCTTGTGCTGATGAACATCGCCCATTCCGAGCAGCCTGCCCTGATCTGGCTGATAATCACCGTATGCTGTCTGGAATCCGTTCTTATTTATCTGCGTCTGGGCATCCGGGAAGACTTCAGCCTGATCCTGCTTCGCTGGTGCAACGCTGTGATGCAGTCGGAATTCGCCGCTGCCCTGGCGTATGCAATCAATATTTATCTGGTCAGCCGCGGTGTGATGCGCTTTCCGGATATCCGGGCTTCACAGACAATCATGCTTTTTGTATATGTTATTATATTTATTCCACTGGGCATATCCATTTATCATCGCTCCCATCGGAAAAATCGTCCCCTCAAAGCCGGGTACGTGGAAGTCATTTCTTCTTTTATGATTACGATTGGCGCGTATCTGCTCAGCAATATCAGTTTTATGGCGCCTGAATCTATTTTTGGCATCAGTATGGGCGGCGGTATACTGCTCGTGCGTGTGGTGTCTGATTTTTCCGGCATGTTGGCCCTGATTGCCATTAATGAATTCAGCTATGGGATGCGGCTGAAAATGAACATGGGTGTATTGCAGAGCCTTTTGGACAGGCAATATGAGCAATATCAGCAATTTAAAGTGAACAACGAACAAATGCAGCAGGTTTACCACGACATCAAGCACCTAATCAATTATATCCGCAGCGTGAGCGTTTCACAGAAGTATGAAAAAGAGCTTCGCAGCGTAGAACAAACAGTCAGCAATTTTGAAACGCAGTACGATACGGGGAATCCGGTGCTGGACGTGGTGCTCAGCAGCAAAAAGATGATGTGCCGCAGTGCCCTGATCACCATGGAATGCTATATGGATGCCCGTGAAATGGATTTTCTGGACACCGCTCAAATCTGCACCATCTTTGGCAACGCATTAGATAACGCGATTGAATATGAAAGCAGAATCGAGGAAACCGAAAAACGGCTGATTAAGGTAAGCGTTTTTTCGGAAAACCATTTTCTCGTGATTAAAATCAGCAACTATTGCGAGGAAACCATCCTGAAATCCTTGGAAGACCCGGAAACCACCAAAGAAAACCCGGAAATACACGGCTATGGAATCAAGGGAATTCGGCTGGCAGTGGAAAAATATGAAGGGCATATGACCATTAAGCAGGAAAACAATTGGTTCATTGTGTCCATCCTCATTCCAATACCGGAAAAGCAAAACCAGACTGCACTCTGATTATTGAGCACCATCCTGCAGAGGAAGCATCCCCCGCTTGAGGATGCGCCCATAGGGGACACAGAGAAAGCAGATGAAACAAGGGGATGAATCCTGCCTTGCATTTTCCCTCCGCGCATGGTAAAATATTAGTTACCAGAGAGGAGGGGATGCCATGGCTGTGCGCATTGCCATCGTCGAGGACGAAAAGTCCGCCGCTCGCGTGCTGGAGCAGGCGATTCAGCGCTACGGAACGGAAAACAAGGTTTCGTTTACGTTTCGCGTCTGGCATGACCCGCTGCTCTTCTTGGAGGAATATCAGGCGGAGTACGACATCGTTTATATGGACATTCGGATGCCCGCGCTGTCCGGGATGGAAACGGCGCGGAATCTGCGGAAGATGGATCGCATGGTCATGCTGATTTTTGTGACCAGCCTGGCGCAGTATGCGCTGGAGGGGTACACGGTCGGCGCGTTTGATTATATCCTCAAGCCTGTCAAGTATTATGACTTCGCGCTGAAGCTGCATTGGGCGCTGGAGCATCTGCCGGAAAAGCAGGAAGCGACGATACTGCTTGTGTCAGGCGGCAGCAAAATTCGACTGCGCCTGCGGGATCTGCTGTATGCTGAGACGGATGGGCATTACCTGATTTTCCACACCGCCGAGGGGCAGATTCGGCAGTGCGGCACGATTTCCACGCTTGAAGCCGATTTGACGAACAAACAATTTGTCCGCTGCAACAGCTGCTATCTGGTGAATTTGCAGCACATTGCGGGCATCAAGGGATACAGTTTGCTGCTGGATAACGGCGAGGAGCTGAAAATCTCCCAGCCGCGCAAGAAGCAGGTTCAGCAGACCTACAATGAATACTTAGCAGCGCACTAAAAAAGGCAGGCTAATCGCCTGCTTTTTTTAATGAGTCTTCGTTTTTTCCGCCTTTTCCGGGATGTTCAGCCGGATTTCCAGCAGGTAAACGCTGTCCTTGGCGGAGATTTTCATCGTGCCGCCGTATTGACTGACAATGTACTGCATACTGGATGTGCCAAAGCCGTGGCGCCGTCCGTCGGGCTTTCTCGTCTGCGGCAAGTCGTTTTTGAACTTGATTTCGCCCTCGTAGTAGTTCATCACGGCAATTTCCACCGCGCCGCTCAGCCGCCGGACATGCAGGCTGATGACCCGCTTTTCAGGGTTGCTGACGCGCATCACCGCTTCCACCGCGTTATCCAGCGCATTGCTGAACAGCGCGTAAATGTGGCGCGTGCGCATGAATGACAGGCACTCGCCATCCGCCATGCTGGTGAAGGAGATGCCGTTATCCATGCACTTGAGCATTGTGCTGTACAGCACAACATCCAGCACCTCGTTGCCCGTTTTCACATTGCTGTCGTAGAGGTCGATTGCTTCCCGCAGGGCGGAAATTTCGGATTCGGTCAGGCGGCTTTGCAGCTTGTCCAGCTGATGGCGCAGGTCGTGGCAGCGCAGATTCACAAGGTCGATGTTGGCCTTCATCGTCTCGTACTGCCGCCGATTCTCCGCCAGCACCTGATCCATCACCTCGATTTCCGCCCGATGCTGCGAAAACAGCACAATGTCGTGGTGCAGCGCCAAAACAGAAATGCACATGAACACCAGGCAGCAGCGCAGCATTTCATAGAGCGGCCGTGAATCGGCGCGGTATTCGCTCATCACGGCGTTAATCAGCACACTGGCTAACAAGAACAGGATGCACAGCCACGTCGTCTGAATCTGCGATTTCCGATCTTCATGGTACTGCACAGACGGATGGATGAACAGCAGCCGAAGCAGATAGCAGACGGCCAGATGGAACACAAACCAGATGAGAAGTGTCACATCCACATTGGTAATTTGCGGAAACAGGGTCATTGTCTGCGTATCGTCCGCGCCCGTAAAGGACAGCACGAGTGCGTACAGGCTGCCGGCAATCTGGACGGCGGCACATCCGGCGCACCACGTTTTCAGCCGCTCACACCATGTGCCTTCATGCGCCAGGAACAGCAGCGGCAGCACGGACAAGTATTCCATCAGAGCACCCAGAAAGCGTGACCAGAGCATTGCCTGAAAATGCGTGCGGAGGATGGCTCTGCCTATCATAATCGCCGCCATCAGGGCAAGCCCCGCCGTCGCACGAACGACATACTGCGGCTTGTGCTTCAGCGGGAAAATGAAAACAGCAACACCGGACAGTGTTTCCAGAAAGGCTATAACGGAAAGGCCCATTTGGTAAGAATAGCTTTCTCCCAGCCACTGCGCGAGGAATGCAATCATCGCTCATTTTCCCTCCTTCATTTCGGTGCCATTATAGCATACGCATCCTGCCTGCCGCAACCCTGCCTTTTGCCCCGCGGTACAGGACAAAAGGCAGGGGAGAAGGCATCAGTCCAGCGGAATCAGGCAGTAGGGGTGAACAACCGCCTGCGCAGGGCCGTATGCCTGCAAGCCGTAGCGGTAGCCGTACCAGTCGCCGCCGCCCGCGCCGCCGCCTGCATTCGCCAAGCTCGATGAATACAGCAGCGCAATGGTGTTTTCGCCGTTTTTCAGCCACGGCGTGATGTCCATGACCGCTTTCGTCATGTTCAGGTCGCCCGTTTTTTTGCCGTTGATGAAAACCTGCATACTTTCGCTCATCGGGCCAAAGTCGATATACGCGCCGTCCGCTGTGCCATCCCACTGGAAAACCGCCTTGTACGTCGCCTGACCGACCGTGCGCTCGCCCAGCTCCGGAATTTCATTCCATGTTTTCAGGGCATCCAGATGGAGCGTGACGGGGGTAATGTCCGTCGCCACCTGCGTTTCGGTGATGGTCTGCCCGAAGAGCGTTTCCGTGCGCTCGTTCACCTGCTCAGACGCCGTGTGCTTCATGACGGTAACATCCCAGTCGGTGATTTCAAACGCATCCGGCACCTGCGCCGCGAATTGCCGCGTTTCGCCGCTGCTGAGCTGTGCCTGATATTCGCCGGACGCTGTGACCTTGGCGGACAGGCTGCTGCCATCGCTGCAAACATCCGCCGCGTTCGTTTCGACCGCGTGAAGCTCGCTGTCCGCCTCGCACGCCCGGAACACAAACAACGCCACGTTGCCGTAATCCAGCGTCAGCGGGAAAATTGTGCTGCCGTTTTCATGGCGATAAACGCCCAGTCGCTTCGTTTCGCCCGTCCACGCATCCAGCTGATACGGAATCCAAGTGCCGTCCACCACCATCTCCGTCGTGATGGTATCGCCGTGCGTATCCTGCTTTTCCCCCTGCGACCACACGGAAACATAGCTGCCGTCGCAGTAGTTGTACACATACAGGTACTCGGTGTCGCCGTCGCGGCGCGTCTGCGTCAGCAGCTGGCGGTTCGACTCGGCAAAGCCCGCGTAAGGCTTCACCCCGGCGCTTTGCAGCACGCGGGCAGCGTCGTCCGCGTCCTTTGCGGAATAGACGTTGGGGAGCGCCTTCATTTCCGCCATCACATCCGCCAGCGCTGCCTCGCCGTCATCATTGTACGGCGTCTGAACGGCGGCGCCATCCACCACAACCACCTTCATGCCCTGTTTTGCCAAATCCAGCAGGGCTTTCGCGCCGTCCAGCGCCAGCTGCTCCTGCCACAGCACAATCGCCTGATAACCCGCCTGCTCCAGCGTGCCGGTTTCGGCGTTGTAGTACACGCCGTCTGCCGTCAGGAAATCCGGGCTGAAGTAGTCGTAGGTATAGCCGTTATCCTGCAAGGTCGTGGACGGGAAAAAGCCCGTCGTGTGGTCAAGCAGCCAGTTTTCGCCGCCGTGGTTGCCGCTGGTCGGCATGGGCTGCTGATAGTTCATGTAAATCATGCCGACATCCGTGCGGGACACGCCCTCGCGGAGCAGCTGGCAGATGCGCCCCAGATGGTCGTTGAACGACGGATAATCCACGCTGGACGGCTCATGCGGCCCGAAGGCGTAGAAGCTGGCATACACCGCGCCGCTGGCGGTATAATGCGGCCAGCGATTATCCGTTCCCGGCCCGTACTGCGCAGACCAGATGTGCCACACAATGCGATTGAAGCCCGCCGCAAAGAGGTTGTACGCCTCCATCAGGTGATCCTGCTCGGTATAGGCATAGCCGCCGTAAGCGCCCGTTTCGGAGGAAAGCACCTTGTTTTGCAGCTTCGCGCCGCCCGTCCACAGGCGGTACATATCCACCTGATTGTTCTGGTTGAGGATTTCCGCCTCCGGATAATCCACGCTCATGATGGGCTCGGAGATTTCCAGCCGCTGCCCATAGCTGATTTGCGCGCGGGTCTTGATGCCGTATTCGTGCAGCCACGCGCGCAGCGGCTCCAGCATCCGTTCGCGGTAGAGCTGCGTCTGCACGTCAAAGAGGTCGTTGAGCACCTTTTCGCGCATGGTTTTGTCCGCCAAATCATAGCTGCCGTAGTCCACGGCATCCCAGTAGAACAGATCCGGCAGACCGATGGTCAGGTACAGGTACGGACGAATGTCATAGCCCTTGCGCGCCAGAAATTCTTCCGCCATGTCGTCGCACCAGAACGCGCAGCCGTATTCGGTGCTGATTTCCAGCGAATCCATGAACAGCTGCACGTCGCCCGCCTGAATCTTGGCATTCAGCGCTTCGTCGTCCAGAATGTGCGCCAGCCAGTATTCCTTCAGCGCTTCAATGCCCGCTTCATCAAAGTAGTTGATGCAGTACGCGGTTTCAGCGGCGGGGTGAGATTCCTGCATTGCGCCCTGCTGCCAGTAGTAGAACAGGCGATACTTCGATTCGGCGTTTTCCGGCGTCCAGTCCAGCGTAATCGTGCCGTCCGCTTTGTAGACCAGCTTGTCGGTCAGCTCGATGATGCCCGTTCCGTCCGTCACGATGGGCTTTGCCTTGTTGCCGCTCGTCTGCGGCACGGCAAAAACGCCAATCAGCTTTGCCGTCGGCTCAATGGGGTAGACCTTGCTGCCGACTTTCTTCTGCATGGGGATTGCCCCGCTTCGGCTCGCCCCTGCCTTGATGTATTCCACAATGTCCACGACAATCTGGCTTGCGCCCTGACTGTGCGGGTCAAGACCGGGGACGTTGGCGGTCGCCCAGTTTGTGCCGGAGGTGAGGGAGACGGTCATTCCCAAGTCCAGCGCCGTGTTCATTGCCAGCTTCAAGTCGTGATCCCACTGCGCAGAGCCGTAGCCGTAGTCCGCTTCGCTGATTTCGTCTTCGCCCTGCGCGCACAGCTCCACGCCGCGGAAGCCGCCGTCGTACATCGCCTGAATTTCCGCGCGGATGGTCTCGTCCGTATGGCCCGCTTCCGCCATCCACCAGCGTACTTCGCTGCGGCTGTCGATGCTGGGCGCGGTATAGCGGCGCTCGATTTCCGCCGCAAACGCGTCATCCTCCGCCAGCGCCGAGGCGGCAGGCAGCAGCAGGGCGGCAGAGAGCAGCGCCGACAAGATTTTCTTCCCAGACAGCATAATGTCCTCCTTGCAACTCGTTCTTGAACAAAATGGGGCTCCGGAACACTCCGAAGCCCCGGAAAACGGGATTAAAACAGGTTCTTCACGGAATCTTGGGGGAAGAGCAGCTTGGGGGCGCGTCTGCGGACGCGCAAAGTTACTGGCAGGGACGCTTCGCTGCCTGCACCTTTGTTGAGCGCGTTTGCGATGCTGGTCGCCCGCGGAACAATTGGGGCGTTGCCCCAAACCCCACAAGGGACGCTGTCCCTTGACCCTGCAAGGGGCAATTCTTAGATTATCATATCAAGTGCAACACCGCGCCAAAAAAGGAAAGACATTGCGTGCGCTTTGTGTTAGAATGAAGCTACCACACACCAACTAACAGGAGGCGCAGACAATGTCTTACCACCAGTTTACATCAGATGAGCGGAAATGTCTATGGGAACTTCACAGGAAAAACCTCAGCATTCGAAAGATTGCTGATGCGCTGGGAAGAGCTCCTTCCTCTGTTTCTCGTGAATTGCGGCGGAATCGCAGTGAGAAAGGAACGTGGCATCCTTTCCCTGCCCACAAAAA
>CDZW01017597.1_pt1 | contig 26988 bp, 15 predicted proteins | sample 557511 | NCBI WGS metagenome assembly CDZW01 (sample SAMEA3182067, study PRJEB8094) | gut metagenome | biome: human; feature: gut; material: Stool; isolation source: human stools | place: Canada | collected 2013-03-05 | reverse complement strand
GTGATTTCATCAATTATAAACGCAATTTTCATCACATATCTATAATTTGATGCTTTTTATAAAATAGCATTAATCACCCATTAATCACAGACGAAAGGAATGATTATATATGCCACTACCTTTAAAACCTGAAGAAAATATTTATATTGACCATAAAATCTTAGATGGAACTTACTCTATGCCTACCATGCAGGCAGCATCCGATCATTATACGATAGGTTATATGGTATCAGGCGATCGACGATGGATTTCCACTAAAGCAATTCGTACTTCTCACGCTGGAGATGCCGGCATATCCAAACCACATGTGTATCATCGTAATTGCTCTATGTCCGACACTCCGTATGACAGATATGTGATTAAAGTCAAAACACAAATCTTTCAACCCATAATTGATATTATAGGAGAGGAAGAATTAGACTTTATATGTTCCAACTATCTTCATTTTACAAAAGATTCTCAAAAAATTATTCACTCTATGTATGAAGAAATGCTACAAGAATACAACAAAAATACCTCTTATTCTCAACTTATCCTTCAAGGTATGGTTTATAAATTATTTTTTTATATGTATGAAAACCATATTCCATCTGAAGAGGATGAACATACCTTGTATATTAATAAATTTGATGAACGTATCCAAACTTCCTTATGTTACATTGAAGACAATCTTATGGACGGTTCATCTATTGAAGATGTCGCAGCTTATGTTTCGCTATCACCCTCGCATTTTTCACGACTATTTAAGAATGTTACCGGTTCTTCATACACAGATTATATTACTGACGTAAGGTTACAACATACGCAAATACTACTTGGAACAACTGATTTGTCAATAAATGATATTGCAGCTAAAGTTGGAGTATCAAATGGAAATTATATAAGTACATTGTTCAAAAAAAGATATGGGATTACTCCCACCGATTACAGAAAAGAAATTAAAAAGAGCATGTAAAAAAACTCCATCCTGTGTCAGCATGCAGCCGATTGTGGAGCCTGGCCTTGGGTTATGCGATAACATCAAACCGGATAGATTCTTCGGAACTGAACGAAAACGCTTTTAAGGGTCTTGCATTAGCGAGGCTCTTTGTTTTTGCAAAGGACTAAAGAATTATGAATCTCTTACAGCAGTCTGCACAAGCTTGGAAAGAAATAACTGAATATAGATATTTATTTACATATGGCTATAAGAAGCAGTTATATCCTATTAATCTTAGTGTAAAAACAAGATAAAGCAGGTTCCATCGACCTGCTTTCATTACTTAATTCTTTTTCCCACCACAACAAATCTTCCGTCTTCTGTATGGTAAGAACAGCAGGACAATACCAATTATGATACAAAGAGAAAAAAGAATCAGGCAGAGATAATAAATTCGCTTTCTGATGAATTCTTTTGTCTCTGCCCTTCTTATTTTCTCCCACAAAGTGTTTTCGTGGGAATATTTTTTCATTTATTTTCTTACAGCTTTCTTTTTATGAGTGATACAAAGTACTGTTCCGGAGATAAGCATAAGAGCAAACAGCCCTGCTATCGGAGCATTATCTCCGGTCTTTGGAACATCATCCTTTATTGTACTTCCAGATTGCAGTGTATAGTTTGCTGCATCCACAAGTTTATCATCCATCTTCGCTGTTGTGGTTCTTCTTCAGTCCAAGCGAAAGGGCGATGACGGCAATGTCCGTCACCGCCCTTTGCTCAAAGGTTCGCAGCTGATTTATTCAGCGTTTTCTTTCTTCTTTTTGCTGTAAACGGTGATGCCGATCACTGCGCCGCCGCTGATAAACAGCAGTGCGATCCAGAGGATCATATTGCTGTTGTCACCGGTTTTCTGGCTTTCTGCACCGGTGTTCGGGTTGGTTTGCGTAGGATCGGTCGGTTTTGTTGCGGAGCCGGTAGCCGGAATCTCAACTGCCGCCTTCTTGTAGCCGCAAACCTTGCACTCCTCATGCTTGGAGCCCTTTTGGGTTGCGGTCGCTTCCTTATCTACCACCCACTTGAAGCTATGTGCTGCAACATCGTCCTTGTCACCACAGGAGCACTCATGCCAGTGGTTCGTAGCATCGTACTTCCACTCGCTGCCGTAGCTGTGAGTATGCTCACCGCCGCCTGTTGCCGGGATAGTTTCGGTTGTCATCGTATAACCACAGATGGTGCATTCCTTATGTTTTGAGCCGCTTGTGGTAGCTGTTGTCGGGGTGTCGATAATCCATTCACCGGCGGTATGTGCCGCCTTATCGGCCTTATCTCCACAGGAACACTCATGCCAGTGGTTCGTAGCATCGTACTTCCACTCGCTGCCGTAGCTGTGAGTATGCTCACCGCCGCCTGTTGCCGGGATAGTTTCGGTTGTCATCGTATAACCACAGATGGTGCATTCCTTATGTTTTGAGCCGCTTGTGGTAGCTGTTGTCGGGGTGTCGATAATCCATTCACCGGCGGTATGTGCCGCCTTATCGGCCTTATCTCCACAGGAACACTCATGCCAGTGGTTCGTAGCATCGTACTTCCACTCGCTGCCGTAGCTGTGAGTATGCTCACCGCCGCCTGTGCCGCTATTGCGCAGAATCGTCAGCGTGTAGGTTTTAGCACCGATTTCCACAACAATGTCGGTTGTGCCGCTGTTGGGGATGGCAACGGTTGCGCTGCCGCCGGTGGACAGAGCCTGTCCGTTGATGCTCACGGGCTCGCCGTTTCCAGACACCGCTGTGACTAGCGTAGATGTTGCTCCGCTATCATTTTGCAGCGTATAGGTATAGTTCGTTCCGTTGGCGGTAAAATCGCCGAGCCCTACTGCCAGCCCTTCAAAGGTCAGAAGGTCATTACCGGGCACTGCGGCTCGCACCACTACACGGGTGCCAAGCTGGGAGAAGGTGACGGTTTCCGTCCGGAAGGTTTCCCCGGAGATGGCACCGCCAATACTGGTCTTTTTCGTTTCCAGAGCGGTCCCGGCAGCATCCAGCAGCGTGGCCACCAGCACTGCGCTAGTCTGAGACTGCAGGGAGTTGTTGCGCAGGGTAATGGCGGCGGTGCTGTGACCGTTGCCGTCGTTCCCCTGTGTCACATCCATCGTCATCTGCTCTCCGGTGCGGGCCAGTGCGCCGGTCATATGGACGCTGGCCTCGCTGTCACTGCCGTCATACTCCGGCAGGCGCTGATTGCTTCCCGTTCCACCAATCTGACCTTCCGCCCACGCCTCGGCGTACAGATAGGTACCCACATCGGGGATCTCGGCTTTGCCAATGGATGTCATATACTCGCCCAGATCATAGGTCAGGTCCAGTGTAAAGGTTCCCTGATCGATGCGGGCAAGGGCGCTGTCTTCGGAAATGGTGATTTCATTATCGCGAACCGATACGCCGTTTGTGGTGCAGGCTACCTCTGCATGTTTGGTATGCAGATCATCCGCATAGAACGCAAGCTTCACCTCGCGGTTCTTTCCGCCGGCCAGAGTGGCGGCAGAGGAATTATAGAGGGTCATGCGCACCGTGCGCTTGCCGGCACTCTCCGCAATCACTTCCATTTGCGAGATTCCAATGTCGGGATAATCCAGATACACTGTGCCTTTTTCGTTGATGCCGCCGGCGGCGGTGATGGTATAGCTCGGGTCGGTCACGAGGTTCCCCACATGGTGCCAGACGGTAATGGTGGTGCTTTCATTGGGCAGCAGTGTTTCCGTAAGGGTGGCGGTTTCCCCGCTGCCAATGCTGACCTTTAGGTTTGTCACATCGTTCAGCCCGGTGTTGCGGATGGTAAAGCGAACGGGTGTCAGGCTGTTCAGCGCCAGCGTTGCATAATCCACACCGATCTGTTCCACTGCCACCGCATCGGTGACAAAATCAGAGGTAGCGGTATAGAGGTTCGTTTTCTCACCCGGAACGGTCACGCCGCCGATTACCTGCGGGTTTTCATCGTCATAGAAGGTGGCCTGAATGGCAGCCTGCACCTGATTGGTGCCGCTGACATAGGCATCAAAGTGGTCAGCCAGCGTGCGATCCGGCAGCTCTGCCAGTTCCAATGGTGCGGACAGAGTGTAGGTATTTGTGGCATAGCGCAGCTTGGCCGCCTTCAAAATGCCGTGATCTACCGCGCCGTTGACGTCATTGACAGTCTCATTCCAGACGATGGTAAGATCATTGAGGCTGCGATGATCCCCGCTAAGAGAAGCGAAGCGGAAGTCTCCGCCCACGACGGCGTTGCCGCTGCTGGTCAGGGCAGACAAAGAGCCGGGGAAACTGTTGGACATGGTGCCGCTGCCGTCCACAGCCAACAGCTGGATATCGTTGCTGCCGTCTCGGACACTATGCCAACCGATGACAAATCGGTCATCCCCGCTGCCGAAGTTAGCTGCAACGACCTGTGGGTTTTCGTCAAGATTACTGTCACAGGTCGCCAGCATGGCTGTACCGGGAGTTCCGTCAGCAGCCACGGTACAATAGGCGATCTCGTAGGCGGATGTATCTCCGGTTCCGCTGCGGTCCAGCGAGTAAACTGCCATAGCGGTTCCGTCGGGCAGCATGGCCGCCTGCAACGCCTTCACTCTGCCAGTAGCACCGTTATAAAGCATTTTGGACTCGCTCCAGGTGCCGTTATTCCTGTCATAGCAACGGTACATGATACAATCTCTGGTCGTGAAGTTCAGCAGGTTGCTGCCCTGCGTACCGGGATCGGGGGTGTAGACGCTGCGCCAGAACACAATGGCCTTGCCGTCGCCGCCCACTGCCGTGGCTGGGGCCAGATCCGGCGTGCCGTCGTTGGTTAGGCGGATGGAAGTCCAGGTTGTGCCGTCATAGACGGACGCTACAATCTCCGTGCTGTTCATCAGCAGGTTTTGCTCTTCCAATGTCACGGGATCACCGGCATTTTTACCCGGCAGGTCGGTGCCCATGCGAACCCAGGCCGCCGCCGCGAAGCTGCCAGTGCCAGACAAAGAAACGCTCGTGTCTCCGTAGCCGGGGAACCCTGTGGGATCGTCAATTTGGCTGGAGACAGAATAGCCGCCGCCATTGAGGGTGGAGAAATGCGCCCGGCTGTCGTAAATACTGCTGCTGTTGCCGTCGTTGATGTAGGCCAATACCTTCCCGTCATCGCTGAGCTGTGGATAGGACGTAGGGTTGGCATTGGTCTGGATGTTTTCCAGCCCGCTGGTGGAGTTCAGAGAGAACAGCATCATCCGCTGCTGGGGCTGGCCCCAAGTACGGGCATATTGCTCCAGATAGTCCCGGCTTTGGAGCGTTGCACTGCCAGAAGCCACCTGCATTCCGCTCTGAGCCGCCGCCATCCGCAGCGAGGCAAGGCTCAGCCCACTGGTGGCGTTATTCCAGTAGTTGTCGATTGTTTTCCAGTCATTAAAAGTCTTGGTACCTTCAAGGGTTCCGGAGGCGATCACCGCCTCGTAGGAGATAAACAGGAAGTTTGCCACAAATTTGATTCCCACTTCGCTTTGGATCCCCAGGGCCTGACCGTTGATCTGGCGCTTTGTCTCGTCGGCAAGATAGGTGCGGGAAAGGAACTTATTCTGACTGTCCACATCCAAATTGCCGAATAGGCCGATCTTCAGCGCCACGACCGAATAGTCAAAGCCAATGCCGCCAAACGCGTGGACATAGGCGTTGATACGCAGCGTGGTCAAAAAGTCATTCACTGCCGTGGCCGTGGGATCGCTCCAGGCAAGCTCTGTACCCTCGCCCTGCCGGCCGTAGCGCACTGCGGTACGGAAATCCAGCTGAATGGCACCACCCAGCTCAAAGGTTGCTGTCAACGGCACGGGGCCAGCCATGGCGTTCACGCTGAAGGTGAAGCCCACGCCAACGCCGGCTGTAAAGCCGCCGCCTACGGTGAAAACCTCCCACTCCTTTTTTTCGGCGTTATAGCGGATTTCCGCTTCGTAAAAGCCCTCCAACTGCAAGTTGAGATCCGTGTTGGTGACCTTGCCGGCCATGGAGTTGGCGTTGTACTCCCCCTTGGGATTATAGGTACCCTTGGCCATCTGGCTCAGATCCCCGGTCCCGGGTACGCCTACTTCCAGGTTCTGCGTCAGCACATTCGCACCCAAGGCCACGCCGTCCTCGGAATAGTCCATGTCCTCCATCTCCAGCGTATTGTACCCGGCCCAAATCATGGCACGGAACACGGAGGGATCTTCGCTAGGGGTGATAATCATTTTGAACACGGATGTGTCCACCGGACCGCTCAGATCATCCAGCCGTCCGGTCAGCACCTTGAGAATGTTACTATCGCCCACTCCGCCAAAGTCAACGTCATTCACTCCACTGGAGTCTTGCATCGTCAGCAGAATACCGGTGACGTGCTCATCCTCTGTCACCTTTGGCACTCGGGTCAGATCAACGACCCGGAATGGCATTATTTTCTCTTGCAGCAGGCTGCCGTTCAGGCTCAGCTGCGTTTTCATACCTACATCCTTGCCGTCGGCGATCCATCCAGAGGTGGTCATGGTGGCCTCGGTGAGGGTCAGATCGTTTTCCGCTACAGGGATGGATGAGAAGGGATACTGTTTGGTACTGCTGCTCTGGGCGGCAGGAATAACGCCGTATTCGTCCGCCAGCTTGAGACTGTAATTCTTCGCGTTGGCAATCTTCTCGCCCCAGAGGAACATGGTGGTGTGCAGGGTTGCTGTTTTAAAGCTGCTGTTAGGGCCAATCTTTCCAGTCGAGCTGCGGACATCCACCTTCTGACCGTTGGCAAGACCGTAATCAACGCTTTGCGCCACAATGAAGGGTTTGTTTTCCTCCCCCTCCGGCACGCGCTCAAGAGAGACAACGCCCTCTGCGGTGCGCATTACATCGTCCACGCCCAGCTTGCCGTTGACGGTCAGCAGCAGCGGATAGTACTTGTCGCCGTCAATTGCGCTGATCTCCAGAATGTACTCCAGCTGATCCAGAGCGGAAAGCGCCGTGGTGTTGCTCTCGCCCTTTTCGGCCGACCAGAACTGGGTGGAATCCAGATAGACGGTTATATTTCCCTCCGCATCCGTGGTATAGGTGTCGCCGGTGATGCCGCTGACAAGTGCTCCTGCCCCGGAGCCCAGCAGAGCTGTCTCGCAGTAGCCTCCGTTTTTATAAACGCCGCCGCGAACGGTCACCGTCTTGTTCGCCAGCGGATCGCCGCCCGGCGTGATGAGCGTCACAGATGCCCGGGCGACTCGCCGAAGGCTGAAGGTATTCAAGGGATAAAGCTGCAGTTTTGTGGCATCCCGCTCGCCGGAACGCAGATTTTCTTTATAGATGGTGCCCAGATAAATATCCGTGCCGGAGCCGGACCGCAGAGACACCTCACTGGCAATTCCGTTGGGTTCGTAAAGCGCCAGCACGCCTTCACTGTTGGTCGTGACCGTTTTGGGCACACCTTTGCCGTCGGTGTATTGCAGCGTAGTTTCCGCTGCAGGCGTTAGCTGGAAGAGATAGAACTTATTTTGCAGCGTTTTCGCTGTCACCTGTACGTCGGTACGCATGCCCGTGGCGGCATGGGTAGCCGTGACGGTTGCGGTGCCGTTGGCCAAGCCGGACAGCGCCATTTTGGTTTCGGGAAGGTAGGAATCAAAGGAGAAGTTTCTGATGTCCTCATACAGTCCGCCCTGCTTGTAGTTGACGGAAATGGCATTGTTGTTGCTGGAGAGCCACCGGATGCCGTCTTTAAAGGAGTTCCATCCGTACTCGTCATAGTTGATGCCTATGTACTCGATCAGCCCCAACTCCTGGCGCAGCTGCAAAATTTCAGCCGTATCGGTGGGCAGGCTGCCGCTGACCTTGGAGGTATTGTCCATGGTCAGCTTAGAAATCGTGTCTCCTTTGTCGTTCTGCACCTTCAGTGCGTCGGCATCGTAGACATACAGGGGGAAGGAGTCGGTGCTGGGAGATTCCTCACCAGGGTTCTCCACGCTCAAAACCACTTGATAGGTGTCCTTTAGATTGCCGGCCTTCACACTCTGTAATGACAGGGAGAAGCTTCCGGAGGTACCGGATAGGTGCTCACGGGCCACCTCTTGGGTGTTGTTGTCCTCTGTGACCCGGGTAATGGTCAGCGTTGGCTGCGGAGAGGCCCCGTCAGTGGCGTTTTCCACCGACCAGTCGATATTGACGGCGCCGTCGGTATCCTTGAGGTAAATGCTCTGGGGCGGTGTCAGCTTGGCTGTGGCAGGTGTTGCCTGCACGATGATCCAGGCAAGTGCCGACAGGCGGACGTTCTCACCCTCGGCGTTGGGGTGCGGCATGGAGACCAATACCGTGTAAGCAGGGGTATTGCCGTTGGAGAGCTTGGAGAGCACATTCTCCTCGATCCGCACGCTGTTTTTATCCTTGCCGGCGGTATAAGTCGCAACGGGCTTGAGACCGCTCAGCGCCGCCTCATTCGCGTAGTTGCCCTCATACAGGTCAATCCTGTAATTGAACTCTTTGTTCGGTGCCATCAGCGCGGCGTTGGAGCTCCACAGCACGGTGGCGGGCTGATTTACCCGCGTCACGATGGACGAGCCGCCGGGAATCACCAGTGCCAGGGAATCGCCTGCCGTCACGGTATAGGACTCTGACTCGCCCGTCACATCATCGGCAGCGTCCTCAGTCCCGTTGTCTGCCGTAAAGGTAAAGGTGACGGCTCCCACCTTGGTTCCTGTGGTGGCAACAACACCGGTATCCTCGTTGATGGTGGCAATGAGCGGGTCACTGCTGCTCCATTTGCCGGTGGTGTAGCTGGCCGGCACACCGCCTTCCCCCAAAACCTCTGCCTGAAGCGTGCGGCGGGCGGTTTCGCCGAGGGAAATCGTATAGTCGGCGTCATTCGCTTCCGGGACGATGGTCACCGTGTGCGCGGAAACTTTCTTTATCACCGTGAACTGCCGGGTCAGGGGAAGAACATTTACCCAGTTAGGAGCGGCTTTCGTGCCCTCGTTGGCCTGCAGCGTCACCGTATAGGTGCGGGTGTAAGCCTCGGGTGCGATTGCATAGTCGCTAATGGTGAAGGCTTCCTTCTCTGTGTCCAGATAGACCTGCAGATGGATTGGTTCAACCGCGGAGTCGTACCTCAGTTCGAGGCGGAAAGGAGCTTCCTTCGGCTCTGTTCCTTCCGGGGTGTGATAATTGCTGTATACGGTCTTGTAGTCCTTCGCCATGTTGGCCTGCATCGTGAACGATGCCTTGCCGTTGTCATAGTCGGCGGTCAGTGCGGTGGGGGCGTTGCGCATCAAGACGCTCTTCAGCTCAACGCCGGCAATCGAGTTGCTTTGATAGGGCGTGGTATCCAGCGTATGACCGAAAACATCTTCCACACCAGTCATACCATTGACGGTGACCGTGGTGGCATCCGCATCCTGCACCGGGTACCAGAGCATTGCCTTGACGCCGTAGTCGTTCATGGAAAGCTCATCGGCGGTATACTCTTTGCCATTGATGGTCACGCGGGCGTTTCTAAGATCCACGAACTCGTTAAAGGTAACTGTGATTGGCACGTGCTGTCCGCTGGCATAGGTTCCCGCCGGGGCCGTGACGCTTTGAATGATGGGGGCGTCCGTGTCCAACAGCTTGGCAGTGACGTTGCTGGTATTGACGGTGGCGGAGGCATATGGTTGGTCGTCAATTACACTCTTCATATACAGTCGGAAGGGCAGCCAGTACTTCTGATTCCCTCTGTTTTGCGTGGTAGACTGCAGGGAGATTTTGACCGGACTGCCCTTTTGAATCGTACAGTTCCCCGGTTTCTTTCTGTCGCCGCTGGTGGGCGTCAGATCTGCTTCATCGAACTTGTACTCCATCAGATAGAACGGGGCATGGGGTTGTGTGGCACTATCATAGCCATACGGCGCAGGGCCGGTATAGGTCTCTTTGCCGGGGTTCCAGTCAAACTTGATGCTGGCGTCGATTTGGTATGGCTGATAAAATTTGGAGGAGCCGCCGGGAAGCACCGAGTTGCGGGCGCCCTCCAGAATTCCGATGGTATCGCTTAGCGCAACGAAATCCGGATTTTTGGCACCCTCGCCGGCATTGTATTCATACGCCAGCAAAGGAATATACATATCCCCCTGTATTGTGCCTTCACTTTTGTATGTTTTCTCATAGCTCGGCGCGTCCATTGATGTTTTTATTGCGGAGGCGTCAACCGTCTTTTTTAGCTTGAGCTGACAGTGGTCGGCATAACCGGCGCCGTCATCGAACACCAGATTTTCCGCATCGTAAAATTCAATCATCCCCAGCAAATCGCCATAGGAATAAGAATTCTCGAGCCAGGCTGGGTTTCCTCCTTTGGTTGTAACCTTGACAGTGATTTTACAACCACCTAAACTGTAAGTTTCGCCTACGTCATAGGTCAGCCTGTAGGACCCGTCGCTTTGCTCGACCCCACTCGTCCCGCCTATCGAGACCTCCACATCGGTGATATACTCGCTGAGCTGACCTTTTTGAATGCGGTAGGAAAAGCCGACCGGTTTTCCGCGGTATACAGTAAAAGTCCCGGAGCTCCAGGTGTTGTTTGCGGAATTCCCCAGCGTTTGGCTCATCATGCTGCTCATATCCACCTTCTCAACGCCCACAGGCGCTGTGGCAGAGGCGGAATACTGCAAACTGATGCCTTGCAGCTCCAACTGCTCCATCAGGCTATTGAGATTCTCCAGAGCTTCCCCGGTAAACTCCCTGCCGGAGAAATAGGTGTCCTTGATCCGCAGCAGCTCCTGTTCGATTTGGATCATGGTCTTCAAATCGCCCAGCGCCACCGGAGTCCCATCCACGTCGGCTATACGGGTGAGATCCGTGGCGGGATTTTCCAGCAGCTCCATGACAGACGTCAGTGTCAACACCTGGTCGTCCAGCGTGATGGTTTGATCCACCTTGAAATTGCCGGCTTCATCCAGCAGCCCCAAAGCCTTCAGCATGGAAAGCACCTGGTCGCTGCTACCGCCAGTCATGGCGGAGAGCTGCTCCAAAATCGCCTGATTTTCCTCGGGTGTGTTGCCCAGCGAATCGCTCACCGATGCAAACGCAGTTGTCGGCAGCATGGTCAGCACCATGCTGCATATAAGCAAGATACTGAGTATTCGTTTTTTCATTGACTTTTCTCCTCCTTTTCGTGTCGGGCGGGCTTATCCGCTCCGTCTTTTCTACGGTTTTCTCTGTTTCTGAGCCGGAAGCACAGCGCAGTGATTGCTGCCGCCGCTGCAAAGGAGACGACGCCCACCAGCACATAGCCGCCTGCGTCCTCCCGCAGCAGCATCGCGCCGAAGCTGCCCCATGCGGCGGTCTGTCCCTGCACTGCAAATGCGTCCACCGCCTGCGTCAGCGCTGCGCACAGCAGCATACACACTGCGGAGAGGCTTATTGCCTCGCGCCGCTGCCTTCGGCGGGTGTTTTCCCGCACTCGCTGCTTGACGAGTGCGACCCGTATTGCGGTATCGTACATATCGTTTGAACCTCCTCTCTGGATTCTTTGAAATGCGGCTTAAAAACCCCTTCATTTATATAGGTACAAAAAATCGAAAAAACTCTCACCCAAAACGCAAAATTTTTCAAAAAAAATTGAGAGCCGCAAAAAAGCAGCTCTCAGGGAGTGGATATTCGGTTATTGCTTCCGTGATAATCGGAAAACGGATAGCCTTCCTGCCGCCACCAGCAGCACCGGCAGGGCGTAGGCGATGTACTGCGCCGCGCCGCCATAGGCGATCAGCAGATTATAGATGGCGTGGAGGGTGATGGCCGCGCCCAGCAGTCCGCAGGTGCCCGCGACCTTCAGACACGTCCGCCGCCATGTGTAGGCAAGCCCGCCGCCCACAATCAGACCGCAGAGGACGTGCATGGCTCCCGTGCCGAAGCCACGGAAGAAGATGAATGAGAAGCGGTCAGCGCCGTTCTGTATGAGATAGCACACATTTTCAAAGGTGGCGAAGGCAAGGGCAACCGTGATGGCGGCAGCCTTGATTTTATCCCCCTCCGGCTCAAACACCAGCAGATAGAACACCAGCGGCAGCAGCTTCATCATTTCCTCCACCACCGGCGCGATCTCCGCCGTGGCGGCAAGGGCATCCGCCTGACACACCGCCGCGAGGAAGGTGTTGATATAGGCCGAGAGCAGGCACACCCCCATTCCGGCAATGCAGAACAGGAAGAAGCGGAGCTGCCGCCTGCCCATGCACAGAGCGGCCACCAGCAGGGGAGATACCATGCAGAGGAAGATGTTTTCAATATAGGTCATGTTTCCACCGCCCTTCTCGTGGCGAGCAGCAGCCCCAGAATCGCAAGCGTCAGCAGCATATCGCACCAGAAGGTTGGGCTGGCCGGTGAGGTATCCGGCCAAAAGCAGCCCGCCGTCCAAAGCAGATACTCCGCGAACGCAAAGCACAGCACGCCGATGTGAAACCACCGCATATTCCGCGCTGCGCCCATCTGCGTTTTCGCATAGGCAAGCCCTCGAATGGCGCAGAAGGAGAGCCATATCATCATGCCGCACCAGATCAGGTTGGAGAGAATGTCCCCGAAAGTGCAGTAGAACGCCAGCAGCGGCACGCCGAACGCAGGCGCAAGCCATGCCCTGCGGCAACGGAAACTGCGCTCATTTGTTCCGGTCAGCGTAGCCTGCAAAATGCGCAGGAAAATTACACTGGCCACCCAGCCGAACTCCGACACATAAAAGACCCGCGGCGTGGTATCGAACAGCAGCAGATACAGCGTCCAGTAGAGCGCACCGAGGGCAAAGCAGCCGTAGAAGCACAGCAGCAGGAAGTACGCCTGCCGCCCACTTTTTCGGCAAGAGATACCCGAAAGCAGCGCGCCGACGAATGTGGTCAGTAATTGCAACAGGTTCTCAATCAGCTCCATGAATCCCCTCGCTTTCTTTGTCCTGCCCGTCCTCACGGTTCATCTGCCGCAGCCGGAAGCACAGAACAGTCACGCACACGCCGAGTAAAAACGCCAGAAGCCCGATGACAACGTATCCCAAAGCTACGCCGCTGTGAAAGATGCTTGCCGCAGTTTCAAAGCCGAAATAATCGCCTGTCTGGATGCCTGCGGCAATGCCGGGCATGGCGAAGGACGCGCCTATGAGCAGCACAAGGCACGCCGCCACAGCGGAAGCCATGGTAATCGTATTGCGCCGCAGCCGTTTCTCCTGTTCAATTTTAGCGATGCGCCGCTTGGTCTCCGTGACCCGTTCCTCATGACTCCGCATTTGTGATTCCCTCCCGTTCTAAGAGCCTTCGCAGGCTCTCTTTTCCGCGATACACCATGTTGGTGATCTGTTTTACCGTTTTTCCCGTGACCTCCGCCGCCTGTGCGTAGCTCATATCCTCAAAATAGGTGAGATACAGGACTTCCCGATAGTCCGGGTTCATTTCGCTCATGCAGAAATGCAGAATGCGGTTTCGCTCCTCCGTCCGGATGATCTCCTCCGTCAGCAGCCGTCCGTCCGGCTCATCGGTCAGCGCATCAAGGCTGAACAGCAGCTTTCGTTTGCTCTTGTGGCGCAGCGCCATGTGCCGCGCCGCCTTATAGAGATACGCCTTGAGGCCGCCGTCCCGGATGCGGGGCTTTTTGGTGAACAGATAGGCGAAAACATCCAGCATCAGCTCCTCCGCCTCGTGAACGTCGTGCAGATAGCCGTCGATATACAGGGTCAGGGGGTCGCCGTATTTTTTCATCAGGGCATTGAGCCCTTCGTCATCGCCGCTCAGATATTGGCGGTATAAAGCCTCGTCACAGTTCATAGCGTTCACTTCCTTTTTGCGGATGCTTCCAATTCCAATGCGGAGGGAATCCGTCAGGTGCTTGTCCTGCCGGGATCGCGGTGCTGTTCCTGAAAGCGCGGGTCGGACGGCTTTTCCGCGTTTTCCGGAATCGCCCATGAACGTCCGAACCGGGACGCGCCGGGAATCCGCCCCTCGGCGCAATACTGATTGACCCGCCGCTCTGATACGCCCCAACGGTAGGACGCCTCCCGAATGGAGATATAGCCCTTGATCCCGTTCATACCGCACCTCCGCATGGATAATACTCAATATAATACATTATGTACGAATATCCGAATAAAAGCAAGCCCACACAGACGACTTTGCACGAAGTTTTTCGGGGTTGTCAAATTCATCTGCGATTAATAATCGGGAGACGGTGTTGCATATCCGTCCGGCAGTATCCGAAACAGAGGATATATTTGCAGATTTTTCTCCATGATCAGAGCTGTGTCATATTTGAGTGAAGTCAATTCATGCAGTTTTGTTCAGCCTGTACATATCCTGCATGTTGTGAAATACATATATTTGCGGTTATCTTCTACTTTCCTCCATTGGCGATAGCTGCCTGTGTGGACGATATATATCCTGAACTTTTGGTAGCATCTTTACATATAAGATCAACACACTGCCACATATTAATATTTCCATCACTTCCAAAATACACATATGCACTTTCAGCAGTTGTTTCAAATGAGAAATTATCCGCAATAAACCTTTCTATATTTTTTATTGTTTCTGCATTATCACTGCCTGAAAGTTTATAATTACGAGCTACCTCTGCCCAATCATCTAATTCTGTTGTATTTCCACTATTGATTGCTTCTTTTATTCGTTCCAATGCTTCCATTTATATAACTCCCCTTTGTATTCCAGATTTAAATGTTTCTCTCCATTTCTACAAACTATTCCACCATACCAAAAGGTATCCATCTCTTCTATCAGATATATAATATTTTCTTTATCCGGTCGATTATCCAGTCTAACGTCATCCTTCAATCTACCGGTAATATCTTCTATGCATATGTCATCCATATTTATCTTCGTGTGATCAAAATAATCAATAACCACACTAACATATTCATTATCAATTACCATTATAAATATATCATCATAATCTTCGGATGACTCCCTCCTCAGAACTGGCAATGGATGGAATGCATTAATATACACTATACGTTCATCTTCTGAATGAACCAAATACCTATCCCGAATAGTAAAATGCTCTTCTGTACATGAAAAATATGACCATGGGTAATAAGGATTCTTTATTTTCATAGCATTTATTTCCTGACATCGTTTTTCACTTATCTTTCCATCCTTTAATTTTAGATTTTTTAAAACATCCTTGGTTATAATCATGAGTTCACCTTCCCGCTTTTTATTATTTTCAGACATCCATATGTGCATAGAACATTACTGTCTTAAGTGACATATTTAAACAGTTCATCTCTCTTGGGAACACTCTGGCTACATTAACTATTGTTTGTCCCAATGCCATAGCAAATACACTTACGATTTCCTCATTAGACAGTTTGTAAGGCTCCAGCTTATTTACAAGATTCTGATATGTTGTATGGGCATTCTTAACCTCCATATATGGATTTTTATTTCCATCCCATACTCTATAGTCCGGATTGCCAAAATTATCTGCGTTTTCTTTTATCATATTTTCAAGGTCAGGAAGATTATCCTTTCCGTTCTTCTGGCTGTACATGAATTCAACAATGTTGATTGCTGACATCGGACTGTTGTATAAGTATTTGTTTATTGTGTCTCCAACAATGAACTTTCCTGCTTCTGTGTCTAATTCCATTTGTGAAGAAAAAGAACCGTTAAGCATATCCGCAAGTGACATTTTCTTTGATATATCTGCAACAGCTACCCCTGTAAGTGCAGACAAAAGGTAACACAGCCCATCACCATTAATTCCTCTTGGCGTTGTAAATGCCTGTGTCAAAAATCTGTTAATAAAATCCGCAGCAGCTTCAACCCTTACCATTGGATTATTTTTTGAAGCCTTCTCCAGTTTTGCAAAATACTTTTTCTCTTCTCTAGTCATTGTTTCATCCTTCTTTCTCTATTTTTCAAATAATAATTCCGTACCCATTCCCACTCTGAATCCTTTTCCAGATGGCAGCACGCTTTACCTGTTACTAATTGCTTATACAGCATCTCAAAGCATTCTTCATTATCTGTAGTGCAATCATATTCTGTGCCGGAAAACTGCCTGCAGTACTTGTTAACAATTGCAGCACTCATAAGCAATATACTCTTTTTATCAAAGCTATATGTACCGAATATTTCCAGCAGCAATCTGGCATACAGAGTCCTATCACGCCTGTACAATGAGTTTAACAACGCAAACACCGTTCCAAGCTTATGATTGAACCTTTCTGACCTGAACCAATCTGCAACATCCCTCACATATCCAAAGCACTCAATATCGTCCCACAGATTTTTGTCCCATGCCGTATTCCAGTTATTCTCAAGCACATATCTGATAAGCCGTACCGTATCATGAATATTGCCGCTGATGGCTTTCAGCCGGTATGCATATATGCTTGTATCAGGTATTCCCGTTGGTATTATATTAACAATTTCATCAATAGCACTCAATTCAAATTCTTTCTGATTTTGAATCAATTTACTTTCTTTCACACCACACGCACCTTCGTAATCTGAGAACACCGGCTGATGTTGAAAACAAAAAATGCCAAATTTCCCAACCAGCTCAGGATAGCAGAGTATAAGATTTTCATATACCAATTCGGTTTTTCCGAGTATTTGAGGTCTGACAGTGTTACCATACTCCTCATTGAACTTATAACTGCATCCAAGATGATTTCTGTAAACTATTCCTGCGCCTTTGTAATAAGTCCCATTTGACGAAAATCCTCCCCGCTTATTAGGTATTGGCATTATACTCTCGCTCAGGGATATCTCATCAAGTATCTTTCCTGATAAATCTATTATAGGAACAACCCTTGTACTCCTTACATTCATCCGACATCACCACCTTATTTTTCTTTCAGACTATCTCCCAAACAGTTTTTAAACGGTTCAAGGAAATAATCCATTACAGTTCTTGTTCCTACAACTATGTCTGCATTTCCTCTCATTCCTGTCTTTAGATTATCAGGAAGCTCTTCTATTTTTATCTCTGTTTTATATAACACACCCCCTTTCTCATCATTTACAGGTACATCACTTATATTATAAATAACACCACTTACAATTTCATATTCGGTGTCATTATAAGCATTAATCTTTAATTTTACTTCATCACCTGTCTTCAATGCTTCTATATCGGCATCCGACACATATGCACTAAAATAATAATTTCCTTTTGAATCTGATATGTATCCTATTGTTTCTCCCGCACTCACTGTCTTGCCCGGATATAATTCGCCATTCATTGTCAGATACCCTGACTGTGCTGCCGTAATTCTGGTATTTCTGAGATTCTGTTCACTTGACTCCAGTTGTGTAGTCACATTCTTAGTCTCTTCATTGATTTCATTTATTTTCTTAACAACATTCAATCTCTGGTTATTTTTTAAATATGCTTCATTATCAGCACCGCTAATAGCCAGATTCTGCAAAAACACTTCGTTTTCAAGTATTATTTCCGTTGCAGGCACACTGTTATCTCCGTAAGCTGTAATGTCCGCTTCCAATGAAGAATAGTCATTATTCTCGTATTTTTCATAGAGCTTTTCATATAATTCTTTCTGAATTCTCAATGTTTCAAGCTTATATCTGTACTGCTCAACTGCTGAATCATTTGCATCTGATACTAACGTGCATAACACGTCACCTTTTTTCAGATAATCCCCCTCTTTATAATTTACATTTTCAATAGTGCCACTCACCAGTGATATCATTGAATCAATAGCTTCCTCGGATTTTACGCTTCCGTAAGCTGTGACCGATATGTCAAGTCTGGCAAAGCAAGCCCATATTATTGCGGTTAATATAAGTGCAAAACAGGTATACATAATCACATTAACAAGCATATTTGCCGGTTTTTCAATTATCTCTATCATAGGCGGCAGGAAATCATAATATAATCTTTTATCTCTTGTCATCAACTGATTCTTTATATACTTCTTCATTGTTCAACTTCACCCCTCATCTGGATATTATACAAGTGTGAATACAGGCCATTATGAGCCAATAGTTCATTCTGTGTTCCGTATTCAACCAGTTCGCCCCTGTCGATGACCATAATTTTATCCGCTGATGCCAATGTAGACAGACGATGCGCAATAATTAAAACCGTTCTGCCCTCACATATCTGCCTGAGGTTATTTTGTATTATGCTTTCCGATTCATAATCCAATGCTGAGGTAGCCTCATCAAAAATGAGTATCCTTGGATTATTAATTATAGCCCTTGCTATTGCAATTCTTTGTTTCTGACCTCCTGACAACGATATGCCTTTTTCACCTATAACAGTATCATATCCCTGCTCAAGTTCCATGATAAAATCATGTGCTCCGGCTATTTTAGCTGTTTCTATTATCTTATCAATTCCTACATTAGGACAATGAATTGAAATATTCTCTGCCACAGTCCCATTGAACATAAAATTTTCCTGAAGCACAACACCTATCTGCTTTCTCAATAACTGAGGTCTGATTAATGATATATCCATACCGTCAATCGTTATCTTTCCGCTTTGTGGAATATATAATCTTTGAATGAGTTTGGAAATCGTACTCTTACCTGAACCGCTTCTGCCAACCACTCCATATATCTTATTTTCCTTCAAATCAAATGAAATACCATGTAATACGTCAGAACTGTCTGCCCTGTATCTGAATCGGACATTTTCAAACCGTATCCGTCCCTGCAACTGTGGCAGCTCTGATATTGCAGATGTCATCTGATTTTCCACCGGTGAATTAAATATATCTCCGATTCTTTCAACGGACAGATTTGCCTGTTGATATTCCTGCCATAACTGCACAAGTCTGAGCACCGGACCACTTACTCTGCCTGACAGCATTCTGAATGCAACCAGTTGTCCAATCGTCATACTTCCGTCAATTACAGCTTTTGCACCAAATATCAGAATTACAAGATCCATTATCTGCTGTATAAAGTTGGCTATTGCACCTGATGTCTGTGATATTATTGAGGTGTTATACCCTGCCTTTACATAATCTGCCTGAAGCTCTCCCCATTTTTCTTCAAAAGAATCTTCTAGGGCAAATGATTTAATCGTATTAATACCGTTAATCGATTCTACAAGAAAAGATTGCGCCTTAGCTCCCGTCTCAAATTTCTTATCAAGGCTTTTCTTAAACATTGGTGTAACTGTCAGTGACAACAGTGCAAACACCGGTATCGACAATATAACAGCAAATGTAAGCTTTGTGCTGTAAAAGAACATTACCGCTATATACACCACTATAAAAATAACATCTATCATTGACGACAATGGTGTACCTGTCAGAAATGAACGTATCTGATCCAGCTCTCTTACTCTGGCAACAGTTTCTCCTGCCCGTCTGTTCTCAAAATAGATAAGCGGAAGTGCAAACAGATGCTTAAATAACCTTGAGCTTAAAATCACATCTATTCTGTTGGTTGTATGTACAAAAAGATATGATTTACATAATCCAATAACCAATTCATAAACATATACAATCATTATTCCCACTGCAATTGTATATAAAGTATTCATTGCCCTGTGTGTAAGTACTTTATCAACAACCACCTGCGTCATTAACGGAGTAAGTATTCCAAGAATCTGAATCACAAATACAGCAAGCAGCACACTTATAAATTGCTTTTTGAATTTTAATATTGTTGGTATGAACCATCTGAAGCCAAACTTAACACCTGTCCCCAGTGAATCTTCATCCGATGCATGATATTTCTTTCCGATAACGATACAGCTTCCGTCAATCTTCCCTTTCAATTCTGACACATGGACAGTTGAAGGATTGCCATTAGCCGGCTCAAGTATTTTACACTTATCTTCATGTATACCGAGTATTAAGATATATCTCCCGTCTTTACATCTTGCTATTACAGGAACAGTAAGTTTATTGAATATTCTTTCAGAAAACCGTGCAGCCTTTACTTTTAAGCCCATCTCTTTTGCAATCCTGATTATTGCAATATCGGTATCTTCAATCTTCATGAATTTTTCTTCTAACGCTTTCTGATCATTTTTTATTCCAAGCATTTTTAAAATAATCATAAAGCAGATATAACCCGTTTTTTCCATAGCTTCCCCTTTGAATAATATATTTTATATATGATACCAGTGTCAAAAGGTCAAAACCCACATGAGCTTGCTCATAAGTGGGTGAAAGACCTTGGGACACGCCCCGATATGAGCATAAAAGTGGGATAATAATCCCACGATATGCGAATATTGGGTAGGATTGCGGGAGTGCGAAGCACGGAACAATCCTCAGGTATCAAAGTCGGTGGCTTTTGAGCCCGACATCTATATATAAAAAAAGGCTGCACCAAGCAGACTCCCACCTGCTCTAATGCAACCGAACTGTCATAGTTATACCAATTCCACCTTCATTAACCTTAGACTCTGGCTTTGTGTCCTTATATTTCTATAAGTTTACCAAATATCATCTAATATGTTAGCATACTATGATAATATGTACAAGTATTATTTATCATAGCACAAGAATTATTTCTAATTTTAATGAAGCATTACATCCTTTGGATTATCCTAATGACAACAAAGACCACAAAAAGCCCTCAGCCATGATGATATGTACCCAGAATCCTGGACACATATCAGAGTTTTCCCCACAGCTAAGAGCTTTGTTTATAATATAATATGTAACATCATCATATATATAGATACACAGCCGCACAGGCTTACCGGTTAATAAGCAGGGGATTTAGAACGGCCGGTACTTAGGCACCGTCTTCCGGTGCCTTATGTACCGCTGCCAGTTCTAACAAGCGCAAGCGCCCCCTGCGTTGAACCGGTAAGCCTGTGCGGCGTCACACGTATCATATATATTATCACAGATATATTATCATAGATATATCCTGTTTCCGAACTAACTGACCGGATTAACTTACAGATTCGTATATCCCATCAGGTATTCGTCAACCTCTCTTGCCGCATCACGGCCTTCTCTTATAGCCCATACGACAAGTGACTGTCCACGGTGCATATCTCCTGCCGTAAATACCTTGTCGACATTGGTTGCGAACTTGCCCGGAGCGGTCTTTACGTTAGTTCTCTCGTTAAGCTCCACGCCGAATGCATCGGATACGTACTTCTGTGTACCAAGGAAGCCGGCAGCGATAAGAACAAGCTCACAGTCAACCTCGTACTCGCTTCCTGCAACCTCAGACATCATCATTCTGCCTGTTTTTTCATCCTTCTTAGGCTCAAGCTTTACAAGCTTAACCTTGCACAGGTTGCCCTTCTTGTCCTTGATGAATTCCTTAACAGTTGTCTGGTATACACGAGGATCCTCACCAAATACCGCAATTGCCTCTTCCTGACCGTAATCAGTCTTAAGCACCTTAGGCCACTGTGGCCATGGGTTGTTAGGAAGTCTGTCTACAGGTGGCTTAGGCATCATCTCAAGCTGCATTATTGACTTACAGCCATGACGGATTGATGTTCCGACGCAGTCATTGCCTGTATCACCACCGCCTATAACTATAACATTCTTGCCCTTTGCTGATATATACTTACCGTCTGTAAGTCCTGAATCAAGCAGGCTCTTTGTTGTAGACTTAAGGAAATCAACTGCAAAATATATTCCGTTGGCATCTCTTCCGGGTGCCTTGATATCTCTCGGGTTAGATGCGCCGCATGCAAGAACAACACTGTCATATTCCTCAAGAAGCTTCTTAGCCTTCACATTCTCACCGATATTGGCATCTGTGATAAATGTTACTCCCTCTGCCTTCATGACCTCAATCTTACGGTCAATTATATGCTTCTCAAGCTTCATGTTAGGGATTCCGTAACGAAGGAGCCCTCCGACACGGTCTGAACGCTCATAAACAGTTACAAGATGACCTCTCCTGTTAAGCTGGTCTGCAACCGCAAGTCCCGAAGGACCTGAGCCTACAACCGCAATCCTCTTGTCAGTTCTTACCTTAGGAGGCTTAGGTGCAGCCCAGCCTTCCTCATAAGCCTTCTCGATGATTGCCTTCTCATTCTCCTTGGTACATACAGCTTCGCCGTTAAGCCCGCATGTACATGCCTTCTCGCAGAGTGCCGGACATACCCTGCTTGTGAATTCAGGGAAATTGCTGGTCTTGTGCAGGCGGTTATACGCCTGCTGCCAGTTGCCGTTATACAAAAGGTCATTCCACTCAGGAATCAGATTGTTAAGAGGACATCCCGATGCCATTCCCTTAATCATCATTCCTGCCTGACAGAACGGTACACCACAATCCATGCAGCGTGCTGCCTGAGTTCTCTGCTTCTCCAAAGAAAGCGGAGTATGAAATTCATCAAAATTCTTAATACGCTCCTTTGGTTTTATAGCTGCGCTTTCTTCGCGCTCGTATTCCATAAATCCGGTTGCTTTTCCCATCTCGTCTCTCCTTTCACGCTGTCATGTAATCACGCCTTGCTCTGTATTGCATAGAATGCTTCAATCTGAGCCTGCTCACTGCTAAGACCTTTTTCTTCCATCTGTACAATCTTGTTCATCATCTTCTTATAATCGTTAGGAACAATCTTCTTGAACTTAGGAAGATACTCGCCGAAGTTATCAAGGATTTCCTTGCCCTTCTTTGAATTAGTGTAAGCAACATGCTCTGTGATTATCTCTTTTAATTCCTGAACATCATACTTATCAGTTACAGTTTCCGAAGAAACGAGCTGCTTGTTAAGCTTTGTGTAAAGCTTTGAATCTTCATCAAGTACATAAGCTATACCGCCACTCATACCTGCTGCGAAGTTCTTGCCTGTCTTGCCGATTACAACCACACGTCCGCCTGTCATGTATTCGCAGCCATGATCGCCAACGCCTTCAACAACTGCCGTAGCGCCCGAATTACGAACACAGAATCTCTCGCCGGCAACACCGTTTACAAATGCTTTACCGCTTGTAGCACCATAAAGTGCAACATTACCGATGATAATATTCTCATCTTCCTTGAACTGTGTACCTGTCGGAGGATATACAACAAGCTTACCGCCTGAAAGTCCCTTACCGAAGTAATCATTGCTGTCACCGACAAGCTCAAGTGTAAGTCCCTTAGGGATAAATGCGCCGAAGCTCTGTCCGCCTGAGCCGTTACATTTTACTGTAAATGTATCTTCATCAAGGTTATCAGCATATCTTCTTGTAATCTCAGCACCAAACAGTGTACCTACGGCACGGTCTGTATTGTGGACATCAATCTCAATGCTTCTCTTCTGTCCGCTCTCAAGTGCCGGTCCGAGCTTCTTGAGGAGAATCTTCTCATCTATTGTCTTCTCAAGTTCAAAGTCATATACCTTCTTGTGGTTGTAATCCATCTTGCCGCCTTCCTTGATATATGGATTATCAAGGATTCTTGACATATCAATACGTGATGCTCTTCCCGAACCCGGTACGTCACGTCTTGTAAGAAGGTCCGTCCTGCCGACAAGCTCATCAACCGTCTTAACACCAAGCTTTGCCATGTACTCTCTGAGTTCCTCGGCAATGAACTTCATGAAGTTAACAACGTACTCCGGCTTGCCTGTGAATCTCTTACGGAGTTCAGGATTCTGTGTTGCTATACCGACAGGGCATGTATCCTTGTTGCAGACTCTCATCATTACACAGCCCATTGTTACAAGCGGAGCTGTTGCAAATCCGAACTCCTCGGCACCAAGCATTGCTGCTATTGCAACGTCACGGCCTGTCATAAGCTTACCGTCTGTCTCTATTACAACCTTATTACGAAGTCCGTTCATAATAAGTGTCTGATGTGTCTCAGCAAGTCCAAGCTCCCACGGAAGTCCCGCATTGTGGATAGAACCTACAGGAGCAGCTCCCGTACCGCCGTCATATCCTGACACAAGAATTACCTGCGCGCCTGCCTTGGCAACACCTGCCGCTACAGTACCTACACCGGCCTCAGAAACAAGCTTTACAGAGATTCTTGCATCCTTATTGGCATTCTTGAGGTCATATATAAGCTGCGCAAGATCCTCGATTGAATAAATGTCATGATGTGGCGGAGGTGATATAAGGCTTACACCCGGTGTTGAAAGTCTTGTCTTGGCAATCCACGGATATACCTTCTTGCCCGGAAGATGTCCGCCTTCACCCGGCTTAGCACCCTGTGCCATCTTAATCTGAATCTCTTTTGCACTTACAAGGTAACGTGATGTAACACCAAAACGTCCTGAAGCAACCTGCTTAATGGCTGAACATCTGTTACGTCCGTCAGGTCCTACAGTAAGACGCTCTATGCTCTCACCGCCCTCACCTGAATTAGACTTTCCATGAAGCATATTCATTGCGATTGCAAGTGTCTCATGTGCTTCCTGTGAGATAGAGCCGTAAGACATTGCACCTGTCTTGAATCTCTTAACAATGGACTCAACACTCTCAACCTGCTCAATAGGGATTGATTTCTTAGGATATTTGAAATCAATAAGTCCTCTCAGGTTCATAGCTCCCTGCTCCTTGTCAAGCAGTGCCGAATACTCCTTGAATGTATCATAATCTCCGGTTCTTGTTGCAAGCTGGAGAAGATGTATCGTCTGAGGATTGTAAAGGTGTTCCTCCTTGCCGCTTCTCATCTTGTGGTCACCTGAGCTGTCAAGTGTTGTGTCAACAGTAAGGTCAAGAGGATCAAACGCCTTATTATGAAGGTTCTCTATATCATCCTCTATATCCTTGATACTGATTCCTTCGATTCTGCTTACCGTACCTGTAAAATACTTATCAACAACCTCTGAATCAATACCAATTGCCTCGAATATCTTAGCACCCTGATATGACTGGATTGTTGAGATACCCATCTTAGATGCAATCTTGACAATTCCGCTTATTATAGCATGGTTGTAATCATCAACCGCTGCATAATAATCCTTATCAAGCATCTTCATATCAATAAGCTCCTTGATACTCTCCTGTGCAAGATATGGGTTGATTGCACTTGCACCATATCCGAGAAGTGTTGCAAAGTGATGAACATCTCTTGGCTCACCCGTCTCAAGGATTATTGATACACTTGTTCTCTTCTTAGTTCTTACAAGATACTGCTGAAGAGCTGATACTGCAAGAAGTGAAGGAATTGCAACTCTGTTCTCATCAACACCCCTGTCTGAAAGGATGAGGATGTTAGCACCGTCAAGATGCGCTCTGTCTGCCTCAAGGCATACATGGTCGATAGCCTTAGGAAGTGATGTTCCTTTATAATATGTAGTAGGAATTACTGCGACCTTGAATCCCTCTACATTCATATTCTTAATCTTAAGAAGGTCTGTGCTTGTGAGAATAGGATTATTAACACGAAGCATCTTACAGTTCTCAGCCTTCTCCTCAAGCAGGTTGCCTGACTTACCGAGGAATACCGTCGTTGAAGTAACAACTGCCTCACGGATTGCATCTATAGGCGGGTTAGTTACCTGTGCAAACAACTGCTTAAAATAGTTGAATAACGGCTGATGACGGTTAGACAATACTGCAAGCGGAGTATCAATACCCATGGCACCTATCTGCTCTGAGCCGTTCTGCGCCATAGGAAGAATTGACTCCCTGAAATCCTCATATGTATAGCCAAATGCCTTCTGGAGCCTCGCTCTCTCTTCCTTAGTGTACTCAGGTACTCTCTTATTAGGAATCTTGAGGTCATGAAGATGTACAAGATTGCTGTCAAGCCATTCACCATATGGCTGCTTGCCTGCATAATAGCTCTTAAGCTCTTCATCATCAATAATCTCGCCCTTAGTCGTATCAACAAGAAGCATCTTGCCCGGACGAAGTCTTTCCTTAACCTTAATTCTTGTAGGATCAAGATCAAGCACACCAACCTCTGATGAAAGAATTACATATCCGTCATTAGTTATGTAGTAACGTGATGGACGAAGTCCGTTACGGTCAAGCACCGCCCCCATCATATCACCATCCGAGAAAAGGATTGATGCAGGTCCGTCCCATGGCTCCATCATTGTTGAATAATACTGGTAAAAATCCTTCTTCTCCTGTGACATTGCATGATTATGTACCCATGGCTCAGGTATTGTGATCATAACCGCAAGTGGGAGAGGCATTCCGTTCATAACAAGGAACTCAAGCGTGTTATCAAGTCTTGCTGAGTCAGAACCGTTAGGATTAACAACAGGAATTATCTTTGTCATATCATCCTTAAGATACTCTGATACCATCGACTCTTCTCTTGACAGCATTCTGTCGACATTACCCTTGATTGTATTAATCTCACCGTTATGTACGATAAATCTGTTCGGATGGGCACGTTCCCAGCTTGGCTCTGTATTAGTTGAGAATCTTGAATGTACCATAGCAATCGCTGATTCACAGTCATCATCCCTGAGATCCTCAAAGAATGAACGGAGCTGTCCTACAAGGAACATACCCTTATATACTATAGTTCTGCTGGACATTGACACAACGTATGTATTATCACATGTCTGCTCAAATACTCTTCTCGCAACATAGAGTCTTCTGTCAAACGGAAGTCCCTTTTCAACATCCTTAGGTCTCTTAACGAACGCCTGATATATATTCGGCATACATGCAACAGCCTTATGTCCGAGAACATCAGGAGCTGTAGGAACCTTTCTCCAGCCAAGGAACTTAAGATTCTCCTTCTCGACAATAATCTCAAACATCTTCATTGCCTGCTTCATCTTAAGCTGATCCTGTGGGAAGAAAAACATTCCGACACCATAATCTCTCTCATCACCAAGCTCAATTCCAAGAGGCTTAACTGCCTTCTTAAAGAACTTGTGAGGAATCTGTAAAAGAATACCGACACCGTCACCTGTCTTGCCTTCAGCATCCTTACCTGCCCTATGCTCAAGATTCTCTACAATCTTAAGTGCATCTGATACTGTCTGGTGTGACTTAATGCCCTTAATATTAACTATGGCACCGATACCACAGTTATCATGTTCAAAGCTTGAATCATAAAGGCCTTGATTTTTCATCTCGTTTTCCATACGTTTGTGTCATCCTTTCTGCGAAAATGTCTCAAAGTCTCAAAACTTGTACTTAATATACACCCGCAGGCGGATCTTGTAAATAGAAAATATTCTTATATTGTCTGATAATTCGTATATTTCTTATTTTTGTGTAAATAGTCT
>CDZW01026886.1_pt1 | contig 27639 bp, 29 predicted proteins | sample 557511 | NCBI WGS metagenome assembly CDZW01 (sample SAMEA3182067, study PRJEB8094) | gut metagenome | biome: human; feature: gut; material: Stool; isolation source: human stools | place: Canada | collected 2013-03-05 | reverse complement strand
TTTTAGGGGCGTCATTTCTGTCATGAAAATCAGCCCAATTTAACAATTAATTATTATCTCGTTTTTGTAAATTAAAAATCATATTTTTCCGTAATATCTGAAGAACTCAAAAGGCATCCTCACATCAAGATATCCGTCTATCATTTCATTGGATTTTGCCTCCATTTCGAACGCTGAATTCCCATACGAAACTTCATTACCATTCATCCCGCGTAATCCTTTAAAAGAATGGTAAACACGAGAAATGACATATTCCAACCCATACTGCAGATAGAACCACAACGGGCACAATAGATACATCCACACATTGAACCCTGTAAGGAGCATAACAAGCGTCAACAGAATCGCTGAAGCAATCATGCACTCCTCCCATTGCCTCACATGGATGGCTTCATGGTTAAGAACCCGCTGCTTCATTTCCTCCTTCGTTTTCTTCGTAAAAATGAAACAACCCAATGTAATAGTACTGTAGCCCTGCCACAACAACATCTTTGCTAATTTACTTTCATAAAATACTTTCATATCAATAATTATTAGTTATCAAATCCTATCTATTTGGATATTCTTTTGTCACCTTACCATTCACAGAAAAAACTAATCCGTTGGGGGATAAATCAAAATAGTTCGTATTGGCTCCAAGTATTGAATAAGCACTTAACGAGGATGCCGATATATCAATTCTTCCAACCTCTTTTGCCCCCGAATACCGCTTGAGTCTTAATCGTGGATAATAATTGGTAGTTCCTGCCCATTCTTCAACGAGAAAGGAAATGTCCCCAACTTCATTATTATCCTGATTATATATCTTAATGCTGTTAGTGTTCGGATCAACTACAATACGTGTACCATCGGATGAAGTGGATACCTTACCGATAATTTCTATATTTCCATTATCAAGAATACGAAATGCACCATTAGGGGACCTGATGTTTTTGAAAACGCCACTTGTTGCATTGACTTCTCCGGTTATTTCTGCATTTTCAGCATGAACTTTCCCGTCTTCAGTAACCCGGAAAGGAGCATCATCAGGAGTAGGGCTTCCGGCCCACATCCGTATCTTCTCACCGGATTGAGTTCCGCTAAGACCTGCCGTCACCGTACCATCATCTTTCTTGATGATCAGTTGGTTTCCCTGCATAAAATCAATCTGCGCGTCCTTCGCAATGATAAGCGAGGTGAAGATAGCTGTCGTATTAAGCCCGAATTCTTCCCAGTAGGTAGAATTACCCGGAGCATTGGCGAGCGAACTCGTATGGGTAGTCTTACACTTATAGGCTTTCCAGCCGGTGGCAACTTGATCGTCTCTCACAAGGGCTACATCCAAGTATCTTGTGCCGGAAGTGAGTGACTCGTCATTACGCCATTGTTCCCCAATCTTCCATTCTCCTTTGCGGATGATACAACCTTGTATACCCGGATCACCTTTAATGCTTTCACCATCCGTACCGTCCCGGGCAACAAGTTCATATTCGGCTGTATTGAGTTCCCCGGTCAATATATAGCCGTAGGTCTTCCCGCCGTCCTGTGTCTGCAACAGGCGGTTACCGTCCTTATCAGTAACCGTCCACATGGGAGGATTATCAGTTCCTGCAGGAACTGTACACAGCCACGTAGCATTTCCCATACGGACAATACCCAGATATGGAATATGCTTACCTGTCTGCCACTGACCATGGTTACTGACGCTATCCCCCTGTTTACCGTCCTCACCCTTGAATTTACTCCATGTATAATGAGCCGGATCGGTGCTTTCGGTAGCAGTTTCTTTATTTACAGCAATGCCAATATACTTTGTGGTATCATTAGGCTGCTGATACATACCGCTACCATCGGCATTATCAGAGTATGCAACCCAAGTGTAGTAAGTCTTTCCGTCATTACCGGGAGTACCGATACCATCTTCTCCTTTGATATCACTCCACTGATAATCCTCTGGATCATTACTTTCTACTGAGGTTTCCTTATTATGAGCCAGTCCCAGAAACTTTTTCCCGATAGGGCTGTCGCTAATTCCGTTACCTTGAGCGTCATCAGCATAACGTATCCATGTGTAGAGTACTTTACCATCCTTACCTGGTTCTCCCGGTATACCATCTGTACCATCCTGAGCTATCATTATATACTCGGTGGAATTCTCAGTTCCGGTCAATATATAGCCATACGTTTTCCCGCCGTCCTGTGTCTGCAACAGGCGGTTACCGTCCTTATCGGTAATAGTCCACATAGGGGGATTATCAGTTCCTGCAGGAACTGTACACATCCATGTGGCCGTCCCCATCTTCACAATACCCAAGTACGGGATATGCATACCAGTCTGCCACTGGCCATGGTTACTGACACTATCGCCATCTTTACCGTCCTCACCCTTATTAACCTGCTTCAGCCAGTCTGCATTCCCTTCAGAGGGTTCAGAAGAGCTTCCCTTTTCGTTCACACAGAGCCAGATACTTCCGTCATGACTGACCCTATCGTAGAAATCATATTTTGTTTTCGGTATCCATGCTCCCCGGTCATTGGCAGTATATACAGGTGTACCGTCAGGTTTCATCTGCCGTACCGTACCTGTGAAATACACGCTGTTCAGATACATGGAGTATCCTGTCATGTCCAGGCCATGCACGTTCAAGTTGGAGAGATCGCCAGACTGCATAGCGATGTTCGCGGCCGACATCTCCCAGGTATTCTGGTTACGGAGCATACGACTGTAGGTACGAGTTTCATATACCGACGTTTGTCTGTCGGGGTTGGTAAAGTTTCCGTAGCAGGAAAAATGCATATACTTCTGCGGATGCAGTGTTGTCCCCGGACGCAACGAATAGCGGAACGTACCATTATCCTGTCCGGACACTCCGGTTATACGAAAATATGCCGTTCCAAAACCTGCAAAACGGAAATTCCCCTTGCTATCATCCGAATCTTTGGTGGCATTCAGTGTCCCGTCATCAAAATGGATGATACCCATACTTATGTCGTCCACCGCAACAGCACCCATTTCTCCGGCTTCCAGTTTAAGGTGTACGGTACCGGTGGAGAGAAGCTTCCCTTCACTGTCAGTGTCAATTTCCACACTCTCAATAATGCCTACACCCGGCGTGCGCCACTTAATGCCGGCATACACTTCCACACGATTGAACCTGAGTTCGGGCACTTCCAGCCATTCCCAAAGCCGTAAGCCCCGCATTTCGCCGTTACCTTTCTCGTCGATCTTGGCACCAAAGCCTGTCAGTCCGGATGCAAAACCATCTTTCCCAAAAACAGCGCCTGCCAGAAAAGATAAAAGAAACGATGCCTGGTCCGGTTGATCTTTACGGAGAAATATCTTTTTCAGTTCGTCGTTATTTTTTAATAACTCATATAATACTCTTAATGCTGAAAATACATTCTTATCAGTAGGTTCTCTTTCATCTATTTTTTCAAGGATTGTAAAATTACTATTGACGCCACCACCGTTTATAGTTGCTTGCATAGAGCTTATCTGCCCTTCAATCTTATCTGCCCATTTTTCTGTAAGGTAGTTTGAAACGACACAAGACACTTTACCTGTTTTAAGATTTCTCTCCGTAGAGGTTATACGAATAATCCTATTAACATTGCGAGATGGTATGCTTATAGTGATTAAATCACCACATTTTAGCTCGCCTTTTTTTCTCATATAACGATAATCCACATCAAGAGTAAACTTTACCCTTTTTTGCGAATTAAAAGCAAGCCAATCCGTAGCTTTCTCACGTAGTTTTAATATTGCAGCTTGTTTGTATGATTCTCCGAGACGAATACCAGTAAAATTAAACTTCTCACCGCCTTTCAAATGTTTAGTCGCTGATGGAATAAAGGGTCTGCTTTGGATTTCTGGGTCAATGGGAACCAATTCATCTTCTTGGTAGATTAGGGTTATTTTTTTTTTAGAATTATCCCACTTAAATTCAAAGGATTTTCCCATTAAATCTCCTGTGAGAAAATTAATACGCGCATTATCACCAATAGCCAGTTCTTTGATATTAAAATCAATATCCCGGCATATAAACTCACGATAATTCTCCCCCGTAGGATTATCAACAAAGCCTGTAAAAGAGGGATAAATACCATCAAAGATAATTTTTTTCTCAACTACCCGATTGGTTTCTGAAAAGTTTTCCAGATACTTTTCGGGTAACATCAAGCGCCCTTCTTCATCTCCTTCTCCAGGGGTCATATTCTTTGTCCCACCAACAGGATATACACGAGTAGTAACATCACCACTATCAACATTGCTTTGCTCTACCTCATACAATCCGCCACCTTGCCCTTGTGTAAATGTCAGATTTCTTTCGTTTTCAATGCGTGATACATAATTTATCGTATGGTCATGCACATAATACTCATAGCCATACGCCGAAGCCAACTCTGATAATAAGCTACGGCAATCTATCCCGTCAAATGACAGTGTCATGTATTCCGTATCAGGAATATTGCCAAGCTTCCACCCTGTATCTACCCCTAAAGGATTGTCATTCGTCTTATTGACATTCCATATCAACAAATCCAACCAATCCCTCAATTTTCCCGTAAGAGTAACGCGAACGCTCTTGGTTATCTTATTGGTGAGAATCTTATCTATTAAAGTATATTCCGGTGCTTCAAATAGGTATGTTGTAGTATGATTCACAGAACTTTTATCGTCAAATTCAGGTGCACGATTAATTTTATATTTTATTCCGCTAACCCTTATAAAATCCCCCTCTTGAATATCAGGAATGGTATCAGTAACCACAGTTACCAATACTTCATTCTTATTCATTATGCCATTAGCCAATATAGCATCATCAGATGCAATACTGGCTACCTTGGTATCAATTCCAGAAACTACACGATATACCTCTATGATGTCAATCATTGCTGCATTACTCTACATTTTAAATCGAATTCCAATACATGCTTAGTCCGCACTGTAACGGTTATTCCATCTTTAAAATATATCTTCATATGTTCATTTTCTTTCAGAATCAAATTTCTAAGACCAGGACTAATACACAACGCTGAAAACTGGCTCATGCTCGAATATAACCTTTCCAAGCTACTTCCCAGCATAGTACACTTTAATGTCAATGTGGTAGGCTCACGATATTTATTTTGCATATATGGCAAAGTCGTACCTATCTCTATCCGCTTTCCAATAGCCTCAACACCAGAACGAGAAGATACATAAATCCCAAAATCAGCACTTAAAGAATAGCCATCCATTACGTAGTTATTCCCACCTGACGGATTAATGTCTATTTCTACCGGAATATAGCTTTGTTGCCAAAATTTTACTTGCACAATAGCCATATTCAAAGTAACATATTCTTCTACAGAAATCTCATCCTTACAGATAACATTAAAGCTACCAAATCCGGTCGATAGATGCCTACATGAAATACAAGCCTTCTTTAACTTATCTAATTGGGATTTTACATTTTCAGAGCGAACCACCAAAGATAGGATTAAAGTCCGACCGTCCAGTTCAATATCTTCCGCATCGACAAACGGCTCAATACTCGTTCCCCAGTTATATTCCGTTATCCCTTTACGTTTAGGAAGGTCAAATACTCCTGACATGGCAATACAATCTTTTGTCTGACCTACATAGGGAAAAGCATCATAAAAAGATATATCTATATCGTCAAGTTTATAACTCATAAGTATCTCCTTTCCTAACTACCAAGTCAGCTCCCGTACAAGTTGCATTACCATATAAGTAAACCGTAACATGAGCGTTACTACATTCATCTACGATTATATCTGCAGTATCTAAAGCATCTATAATCAAACGTGCCTCATTGGAAGCCCGAATATTCAGCTTTGTACTATCAGCAGCCCATATTCGACACATCATGTGTTCTGTAACTTCCACTATAGCGTAACATTCCCCTACAAAGGCTACTTCCTTTTGATTTTTCACATTTACTGTTTCATCGGCATAAAGACCTTGCGAGTGCATAATATCTTTGAAATTTGAGCAAATAAATGCACTTGACGGAGTATGTCTTGAAAGGCAAAACTTTATATTGTCAAAGAAACATCTAATCATCTCTGTTTTGGATTTTGTTTCAGCTAACTCTTGAAGCCCTTCATTGCAAGCCCCAGCAACACTTGCCAATAATGCAATTCGTTCTTTCAGTTCCATATTATCCTCTCCCATTATAGTTTTTAGTATTTTTTCTTATTTCATCAAGCTTTGTCTCCAATGATTTGATACCTGTTTTCAATTCTTCAACAAGGATGCCGGTATTTTCTGCCGTTGCTTTTGTGTTATTGTTTATTCCAATAATCTGCACATAAATATTAGCTATATTGGCAAGTTGGGTTCGGCATTCTATAAAATGCTCATGGCTCAAATTAAGCAAAGAACGTATATCTAAAGCAGACATATTCCATAGACCTACAAGCTGGGAAGCGGTGCCCTCAGTTACCGCAGCCTGCAACTCACCGGTAACGCCATTCTCTATTTCATCCTCAACTTCGCTATTTACAAGTCCCAACTTCTTCAACAATTCCTGATAACGCCCCAACTGTCCCAATATCTGGTCTTTTCCCTTCTGCCCCGCTGTAACAATTTGGTCTATCTCCCAGTTGGTAAGTTCAAAACCGCCGGCACTGTTTTCATTAAAAGCATCTGCCATTTTTTGAAACATACCGGACATTGATTTTTGGATTACAAAAACGTCCAACTGCTTAGATATGACATTCTTCATTAAGTCATTTATCTTTTCTTGTATAGCTTCTTTGCCGTTATCAAGACCATTACATAATCCGTCGACAATACTCGAAGCCATATCATTGGAAAATGAATACAAATCCGTTGTTGATAACTCATCTATAATTCCCTGTCTGAGTTCTTCTATCTTATCCCTATAATCCTCTATTTGGCTTTCCCAATCAGCAATCTTACCGTCATCACGTTTTTTATCCTTCTTGCTTTGCTCTGCAGCTATCATGCCCTCAGTTTCCGCTATCTTTTGATACAAGTTATTTACTTGCTCTATCTGCTTGCTATATTTCTCACTGCCGATAGCTTTGGCTGTTTCACGTTCCAACTGCCGATATTGCTTTTCCAAGTTTTTCACATTCTCTTGATGCTGTTTAATTTCCCGATTAGCCTTACGACTTCTTCGGTCAAAGACATCAAATGCAGAAGATATAAGCCCAACGGCACCTGAAATCATAGTAGCCGGATTCATGGAAGCAATACCGCTGGCTAGTTCACCTGCCGACCCAACCATATTGGATATACTTCCAAGTAACTTTTGGATTTCTTCATCCCCAGCCAATCCCATGTTCTTTAAACCGCCTATGACCGAATCAAAACATTCGTTCACCATTCCAAGCACTTCGGAAGTATCACCAAATATTTCTTTTAAGGATGCTTTCTTTTTAGTCTTATCAGCCTCTTGCTGATATTCTTTTATATGAGTAACTAAGCTACGGAACGGATTACGGGATTTGATTTCATTCTCCGCATCTTTCAGCTTCTCCAAGACCTTATCCAGGTTAATAGGGTCTAGTTTCAAATCTTTAGCTTTCGACTTGATTATCTGAATAAGATTTTCTATTTCGGAAATGGTAAGGTTATCCAAATCACCAAACAATTTTACCCATTCATCTGACTGCATCAACATCTGTGCATTTAACTCGTTCAAGGCTTTTTCTTTGCCTTTGGTTAGTTTATCTACCAATTCCTCATTCCCTGCTGCTTGAGCAATCTTTTCATCCCATTCTTTGGTTATAGTGTATTCGCGGCTCTTATAATCATCAAGTTGGGCAATAAGGGCATCGTATTTTTCCTTGAGTATTTTTTCTTCATTCATCAGATTCTTAACTTGAGCTTCAGAATACATATTACTCAATAAGTCTTGCTGCTCTTGTGGTAACTGCTCTATGGATGTAGTTGTAGGCTTGAAAACTCCCTTTTCATTATTCTTACCTTTATTCCTTTCCTCCCATTGTCTTTTTTCGATTTCTTGTTGAGCTTTTATCAAAGCTTCTCCATGTTCTTTTATCGAAAACAACTCTTTCTGAAAATCCAAACGGCGCTGAGCTTGATACTTTTCTTCTCCTTCTTCCATTGCGTCGATTCTCATCTGTTGCAAATCCATTGAAAATTGTTCAAACAGTTTTCCCTGTTCTTTTTTTGCATTCTCAATATCGCCTTTATAATCTTTTTTATCCGGTTCTGTATTAACCACAGTTGTGCCGGTTGTCGTAGTAGTCGTAGTGGTTGTACCAGTATTGACAGAAGCCAAACCTTTGATAAACGGAGCAAATCTCTTTTTTACTTGATAGATATTATATTCGGTCGAATAAACGCTTCTGATATATTCATCCAAAGCATTCACAACCTCATCACTTAACTGCCTATTGCCACTGGCAATACCTTTCAACAGCTCTCTTTGTGTATCATACAAAACTTTCATGTTTCCCGTTCCGGCTCGTTGAGCTTCTGTCACCTTATCTACAATATTCTGAACTGTCAATTCTACCAATCCACCGTTATTTGAATATTGTGAAAGCCCCTTGCGTAAATTCTCCAACTCATCAGCCTGCTTCTTTACTCCAGATGTAGCGATTTCATCGGTAGCTTGGTTTTGTATCTGTAAGGCAATCTTTTCTTTCAATGAAGCATTTATACGGTCATAAGCACTCTTAATTTCTTCTGCAGAGGATTTTTCAGTAAGCATATTACTAAGATAACTTCCATACTGTCCGTTTATCAGGTTTATCACTTTCCTTCTCTCTTCTGTCCCTTCCTTAGCGCGATCCAATGCCGAAAATACATCATCCAATGCTCTTTTCTCTTTCAACTGTAATGCTATGCACTCGTTATAAGACTCATTTAATTTCCTATTTGCCTTCTCTGCTTCACTAACGTATGTTATATGCTTATATATGGCATATCCCAAAGCAGCTATAGCTGTTGCAATAAGCATATAAGGACTTTTAGCCATTATAGCATTCAATGCTTTTGTTTTCATGGCAAGTATTTCCTTTGCCTTGCTGACTATATTAAGCCAGTTTGCTTGAAGTTGCATCGATAGGGTCCACCCTTTAGCCAATCCCTGTTGATACAACTCAGCTTGCGCAGCGAGCAATACCGCAACACGATAGCTTCCCCACGCCGTAGCACCTACTACCAACAAATCTTGCAAGGCAGATAATGTGTTTACCAAATCCCCATTAGAAAACGCATTATTAAAACTTTCGGCGATACCGGCAACTTGCTTCATTATTTCCTCGCCCATTGGCCGGAGTGCCGCAGTTATATTATTACGAAGAAGCACCAACTGATTTTCAGTACTATCATTCATCTTTTTAAAAGCAGTTTCCGCAGCTCCAGCGGAATTTCCCAACTCCACCAAATCCTTAGAAGCTCCCTTGGCATTCTTTCCGGTAAGAGCCAATGCAGCTTGCAATGCTTCATCAGTACCAAGCAACTCTTTCATCTTGGTTGCAGAACCATCAGCTTTGTCGTAAATCAACTGTAATGCTTCTTGGAATGTACGACCTTGGAAAGCTGCATCTCCGAGTTGGTTAGCTGTACCAAGTATAGCAGCACGTATCTTTGTCATGGCTTCCGATGTCGGTACACCTTGCTTAGTTATAGTAGCCACAGCAGCCAGTACATCATCAAGGCTTATGCCAAATGAAGCAGCAATCGGTGCTGCTTGGGCAATGCTTGTGCCAAGTTCCCCAAACGTGGTCTTACCTAAACGAACCGTAGTAAATAGCTTATCGGACACGGATTTTGCTTTATCTGCCTGCATACCGTAAGCATTCAAGATAGTAGTAATGGCATCAGCAGCCGTTGCAGTTTCAGTCAGACCGCCGGTAGCCGCCTTAGCGGACACCTCTAAAATTTCCATACCATTTGCTCCATCATGACCGGCAGACACGATTTGATACAATGCTTTAGCCGCTTCATCACCGGCAATAGGAATATCACGAATCATATCCATAACACGATTCATGTATTCTGTCAAACTACTGTCTACTTCTTTAGAAAGAGTAGCAACTTCAAGCATGGCTTTCTGAAAACGTTTTTCAAAATCGTATGCTCCTTTGGCCGCACGAGCAAAGGCTATCCCTGCACTGATACCGATACCTCCGAACACATCAAACGATGTAATTTCATCAGCCATCGCCTTTATTATACCAATAGCTTCCCGACGGCTCTTATAAAGTCCGGTATTATCTATGCCTGTAGCAAAATATAATGCACCATCTTTATTCTGAATACCCATAATTCATTTATTTTTAAAATATAAGAAAGCCCCATATCTTCACAGACATGGGGCATCAACCTCTAAAACAAGACATGAAACAATGTTTCAACATTGTAATATATAAAAACAGGCATTATTTCGCTTTTGCGCCTTCAATATCATAGTACCGCTTCATCCGAATTGTTTTTGTCGGATCATCAAAACTAGGTAACTCAACCCATTCATAATCCACGCCTTCGGTTTCTCCATCTTCATCAACAGTCCGGTTTCTTTCTTTCATCACAGAAGCATATTCCTGCATCATTATTTCAATCAAGGAATAACTGCTTTCCATTGTTTCCCTATAAGTCAATCCTAACGAATCATGCACTATAACTAAGAATCTTGCTTGACTGTATCCTGCCAACTTTGCAGATTCTTCTGAGCGGCTATTATCTCCGTCTCTCCCAATGGGCTCACGTTCTGAAGCATCGTGATAGAGTCGCAAAAAGGGAAGTAACCTATTCTAAAGAATATGGCATTGAGAAGTATTCGTATATCTTCCCATGTGGAATTATCCATAAGAACATTGCGAAACCATGCCGGTGGCTCCGACGGCTTATTATGAATGCCCAAACATACAATATCAAGAAGCAACTCTCCATACTTATCCATCATAACCGGAAAATCACTAGTCGGCTCATCAGACTTGACAATCATCTTATCAAGGTCCGCCGGTTCTATTTCAAGCAAAAGAGGTCGCAACTTAAACCATGTTCTAACTGTTATCGGACATATGACTATACTATCCCCGACTTCCTTTCCTGCCGGAATAGATTTTTTCTCGTTAAAATCAAATGGTATCTTGACTGGTTGCTCCGTTATGGAAGCTGACTCCAATTTAAACAAATTCTTTACGCTCATAAATTTATCCAAAGGGGCTATCCCGTTGTACTTCCGAGAAAATTCCATAATATTCGCGACTATTACAGAATCGTTTCGCCCCTATCCATCAAAAGTTTGTTTCTATAGGCGGACTCGAACCGCCGACCTCATTATATAATGCGCTCTACCGACTGAGCTATATAGAACCATAGTTATTTACTTGGATGCAGCTTTGGCCGCCTTAGCTTTAGGCGCCGCATCAGCAACTTCACGCATAAAGGCTGTTTTGGTTTCTCCTGTTTCTGTAATAGCTGCTTGTACATACACACGAACCAATAACAATTCTGCCTGTTCTGCGCCCGGAGCCTGTGAAATCTTAGCCACAATCTTACCATTAACCACCGTATAGAGCACTTTCTTCCCCTTTTTAGGCAATGTCTCACATTGGAATGTCTTATTGATAGACGGAATATCCGTAGGCTTATTCCAAACATCCTTTGGAGATAATTCTTCCCCTTTATCAACGCTTCCACCGGCAAGCAATGCTATTGTATCATTACTTGGAGTAGGAATAGAGAACTCAATATAATCAGTGGTATCTTTTACAAATTCCACATATAAGGGTTCGGTACTGCCTTCAATGTCTATCTTCACTTCCTTAGGGTCTGCAAAGTTGAAAGCAACACTACTTTTGGTGGGTAAGGGAAGTGTGGTAAAATCCGTTCCCGGCACTCCATCACCAACATCTGCAATTCTAATCGCGCCTACGCCCATAGCAATAGGCCTTACCGTTTTTGTTTCTGCCATAATCAATTATCCACTTTTACATTAAATCGAATATTAGTACACATAAATCCCTCTTTTAAATCCGGTATCGGAATACTTAGGAAATCCTCTATTTCTCTACAATTGCCATCATCACTATTTATCGAAGCAAGAGCCTTACGCACCATACGTTTTAACTCTTTCATACGTTGACGCTGATACATTCCATTATGCTTCAAAGGAACAAACACATTCACATTTACAGGGATTTTATTAATGAAATCCAACTCCGTTAATGATAGATGATTAATTACGATATGTTCGTCCTTAACACCGGCCTCAGATTTGTCTTTATATATGGCAATTCCAGTACCGGCAGCTTCTATCGCTTCATATACGAAATCTATTACATCAAATTCATCCATAAACTAGATTTTTTCAAATACCCTAATCAATGCCTTACGCAAATACTCCTGACATTGGATATATCCCGTAGTAGCCACATCTTTTCCTTTGGCTTCAACATGAACCGCATATTCCATACCGGCAACACCAATCAGTACGTAACTGCCTTGATAAGCCAAAGAAATATCTTCGGCCAACTGTCTGGCTTTGGAAATACCAGTATCACCGTCATTCCCTTTACCGCTTTTCTCAAAGTTTTCAGAAACGGTTTCTCCATCCATAGCTATTATATAGCCTACAGAAGAACGAAGATTGCCTGTGCGGTCTGTATAGTTACCCGATTTACGGGCCACTTCCACAAATTTTTCTCCGGCAGCAGAAAGTAATTTAAAAATACTTTCTTCTGCCCGTTCTTGGAATTTGTCAAACCAGCGGTCTATATCCGCATCCGAAAACAAAGGCGTCAGTCCTGATTTCATACATTTATAATTGAATGGGATTGATACGGTTCCCAGCAAATTATATCCACATCAACATTAAGAGAAGGAACTTGTAAACGCAAATATTTAACATCAATATCAGGACGGACTTTAGTATAGAAATAGCCATGTACTTGCTTTTCGTCGCCAAGGCTGTTTTTCTTCATAACTATACGCCCATCACTAACGGAATCATATCTTCCCTTTACTGACAGAGTTTTTGTTTCTCCATCAACCCACTCACCATTGACTAATTTTCCGCCAATTTCATAAGTTATCAAGGCAGTATGAGGATATCTGGTTACCATGCGTTCCTTGCCCTTCCCCTAATAATGATTTTCTTTCCTAATTTAGCAGCCTTTTCAGGCTCCCCGTTCTCAATATATAACTGCTTTGCAGTCTGTATATAGTAAGAGCGGGGATGAGAGATAGATAACTTGTTTTCCGTGAAATCCGGAGAATTTATCAGCATGGCATACGTATCAGCGACACATAGACCAACTTGCTTTATATTATCAGTAGTACATTGTTCTTCGGGATTAATACCACGCTTTACAAATACTACCTTTTCCAAGAAGCCTTCCATATCTCCAATAGAGGGATATTCCAGTATCGTTTCTCTGATTGTTGCCATAACTGTATTATTCTTCGTCACCCGGTTCTAAGTTTTCATCATCCACTTCCTGACCCAAGAACTTAGCAGGAATATTATCCGTACCTTCTGTTGCTTCGTCTGACGGCCATTCCTTACCGTCAGCCTGCAAGATATACATAGCTTCCGGGTCATTGACTACAGGAATTGCATTAGCTTCAGCCTTGGTCCACTCCTTGAACGGCTCTTCAGTAGAGAATTTTGTAACCAAGATAAAGTCTTTCTTTACCATGATTGCTTTCTTCTTCAAAGACTCCGAATTTTCAGCCATGATAGGACCGTGCTGGATATTACCAACATTCAAATCCTCAAGGAAGCAAATACGATGCTTCTTCCATGGGCAAACAGTAGTACGTTTGTGGTTTGCATCTTCAATACGCACAGCCGGATTGATAGTGATAATCTGTGACGGATATTCTTGTTCAGCCAAATACTCGTTAATAACCTTCTTGGTGATAACGAGTTTCGATGTCTGGTTAATCCAGCCCTTAATCTTATCCAAAGTTGATTTCTGCTTCTTCAATAAAGTGAAATCAGATGTCAGCATAATGATGTATCGCAGACTTACCCCCTTGGCACTTGCTGCAGAAAGGACATCTTCAATATCTTGCAAACCGTCAGCTTTTGCAGCATCAGCCCAGTCTGCAGAAGATTTCTTTCTGTTATCTGCCGACATACCACAACCTACAAATTCAGTGGTTACAATGCCATTATTATTCTTTGCTGACAAGTTGAAACCTGCACGGCTCATATACTGCATGGCCCACCACTCCATACGACCACGCACTGCATTATACACAAAATCCTGATCTTTGAAAGAAAGATTCAGCAACTCCATTTGCTCTGCATCTCCTTGAGCATCACGTTCCAGATTCTTATATTCCTGATAGTCGCTTTCGTTCATGCCACGCTTTACGGCTATTTTGGGAATATCACCGGACATTTTGCTGATTACTTCCCGCGTCTTCTCCGGAGCGGAAGAATCAAAAGAAACGACATCGGCAATTACCGGAGCACCTTTCTCTCCAACCAATGTTTCCCATTTCAAGCTTGTAACTCTTTTGGGAGTAAAGAAATTAGGGTAATACATTGGTTTTACATGGCGCGAGTTTAAACGGGCGCTCATGTTTTTCTTGTTTACTTGTTTAATTAAACTTCTTTCCATAAATCAATTATGATTTCTTGTTTACGAATCTGATTAACGGCATCAAAGCCTTCAAGCCTGCATCGATAGGGAAGGGCATATTACCTTCACTAATGGTTCCACGCACCATTAAGCCGCATGATTGGTTAGCAACAGTCAAATCTACTTTTGACAAGGTTATCACCAACTCAGATGAACTTGTAACAAGGGTTGCTTTTCCTGCCGTAGTCTTCTCTTTTACCCCGACCAATACTTGATCTACCTTTGCTGCGCCAATCTTGGCTTCAAGAGTAATAACATCATATCCGGCATTACTCTTGTCTATGGCTGTAATCCTATCGGATGCACCTTTCAAATCCCCTCCAATAGTAACAAAATCCCCAACAGCAAACAGATGGCTTTTATTGACTTTCACAGTCGTTCCCTCTGCTTCCAAAGCTTCTGTAACCAAAGCAGTCTTGATTACACGATACCCTCCATTTTCATCTTTGCCGACAACACAATATGGCGGCAATTCGTCCAATGGCATACCATCAAAAATCGCAGTTCTTAAATCAGCGCGAACAATGGTACCACCACCGACAACATCCTCGAGCATTTTTATGACCGCAGGATGGTACTGAAATTCTTTTTCTTTCTTAAAAAACATAGCTACAATGGATTAATTATTAATCAATACCGAGACTGGCAACCCCGTTGGAATCCCCAGTACCCTCATCTTTATTCATGATTTCCAACCATTCCTTTTCTGTCCGGTCTTTTGGCTGTGCTACATACGGGCGATAATTGCCTGCATCCACTTCATCGGATATTGCGCTTTGGCGAATTTCCTTATATTCTTCTTGAAGCTCCTTAATTTGGTCTTCTACAGTTGTTTCGGAATTTACATCAATACGCTTAAACCATTTTTCCGGCAACTTGGCTGTATCAAACAATGCCTTAGCAGACGCGTTTTTATCGGAATCGGAAACGGTTTTTGTTAAAGTGGAAATATTATCCGTTAAGGTCTGGATTTGCTTTTGCTGGGCTTGAAGCATCTTCTTGAAAGCAGGCGGAAGATCATCCAAATCATCATCTACATCATCGTCGTCAACGACCATTTTGTTTTTCTTCCCTTTTTTGACCTTTCCCTCTATAGGCTTGCCATCCTTCAGACCATGCTTCTTTTCATATTCAGCAATAGCATTATTGATAACATTCTGATTGTTCTGCTCGCTTGCTTCCAAATCCGGAAGAATATTATCCTTAAAAAGAGAGACATAGTTTTCCAGATTTTCCTCGCTCTCAATATTAAACAAGGCTTTTACTTTTGCAGCATATTTCTCTGGAATACCTGCTTTCTTTAAAGCTTTTTTAATCGCAACTAAAATTTCCATAGTCTTTTTGCTTTAAAATATATTGGAGCAAGATTTTTACCATAAAAAAAGGCTACCCGCACCCGGATAGCCTATATTCAAATAAACTTTAAATACTAATCTTTATCGTCTTCATCATATCCACACATGGCATCAGCTTCCGCCTGCCAGCGGTCAAACATAAAGTAATACTTTTTATATCCCTCTTCCTTTTCCTCCATGCTTAACCTTGCCCAACTTACGGAAGCCATCATTGCTTTGTTATTCTCATCATACTTTCCTGCTTCGTAATTTCTGAGAATTCTTTCCGATCTTTCTTTCCAATACCGGCGAAGCTCATCTGTAACTTCCGGTACTTTAACTTTATCTGTCATAATTCTTTCAATTCAATATTAATCTCATCTTCCAACTCCAATATTGAGACGACCTCAAATCTTGTATCAGTTGTAAAGAGAACCTCGTATTGGTTCATCTCTACAAATTTACCGTTAAATTCCGAGATTTTCGATATATCCTTTCCATTTTTACCCTGAATCGTAAAAACTATGCTCACTTCATTTCTTTTCAAAGGGCGATAACTCGCAAACATATCAGCTATTTCCGGAGATTTGCTACATGATGTAAATATCTTGTGAGAAACCTCTTTTTTATCCTTATACAAAGCTTCGTATTCCTTTCGCTTTATTATAGTACCACGATACGTAATGCCTTTAAATGTTGGCGATAAATTCAACCCTTCACGAATTAGTGTTGCGGCAGCTTTATTAAACTCGCTAAGATTGTCATTATATAACTGCTTATTTAACTGTCGATAGTTGCCTCCGGCTTTAGTATAATGATGTATAGCGGCCAACCTTGTATTAGAAATATTCGGATATTCCTTTGAAAGAAAATCAATAGCACGCTGCATTGATACAGATGTGCTTCTTGTACGGGTAAACTTCTTTTCTTCCAATGTATAAATATTGGTTTTCAACTCTCCAAAGAACTGCCGATTATCACGAATAAAATAGGGTTCATTGCTCCATCCTTTAGCCCTTTCAAAGTTCTTGTTTACCCAAACTTTAGCCGATTGAGGTATATCTTTCACAACAAGTTCTTCCGATATCGTATCATTTACCAGATACTCAGCCAAATCTTCCGGTTCCATAACTATTGGAGTCGCATAACAAATGCAAAACGGATGAAACCCTGTGAATTTAAATGTTTTCGGATATTTGCCAACCATCGAATCACAAAGGGTACACGATCCGCGATTACTATCAGACCGTCTTATCTCTATGCCCAAAACAAAGTCCTGCCCATTCCATCGTTCATAATCTGCTGCACGATAAGCCATATTGGTTGTCGTAGAGGACAATCGCAATGCGTTCATACTTGCACTACGGTACACACCTTGGCCCGGATGATAGTTCTTCATAGGCTGAGATAAAATCAATTTCCCATTTGCATCACGCACACGCCTAAAACATTTGTTCGGTTCTTTAAGAAGTTGGCGCACATCCCGGCCTATCTGCCCGGCATTACGGCCTACCGATACTCCGGATGCAAGATAATACTCCAGTTGCTCTTTTGCCAGCTCCGTAATATTCCACACACGATCAGATAAGGCATTTCCCCTAATATCCATACCTTTTTTTAGCTGCAACATAGCTTTGGCATTATGAGCAAACAGCCCTTCTTTTATAGCTGCACTGATAGCCAATCCCTCAATATACCTTGAGATAAAATCATCATTCTTTAGTTCAGAACGTTTCCATGCGTCCATTTGGAATTGAGTAATATTGGCAAGTAGGTCGGATTGTAACTTTACCAACTCCCTATCAATACGTTTTTCTATTGACTGGTTTCTTACCCATACACTATCTTTCCCCTTATCTGCCCATTGTTGAAGATAAGGGGAAATAGCAGCAATAAAACGATTAAAAATAGCCGTTATGTCATTTTGCTGCACCAACATTTTTTGCAAATGCTGACTATCATAAAAGGAAAGCCCTTTACGTTTCATCATTCATCCGGATTAACAGGAAATGTACCACCAAAAGGATTGCTGTTTTGTGCCATTTCTTTTTCTTCTTTCTTCATGGTTGCAGTCTCTTGTTTAGCATTCTTTGTATAAGGAGATTCTGCTGTGATAGTCTCTTGCGAATTGATAGGCTTATTACCGTTTGCAATAGCCAAGTTCTGCAAAATTTCCGTAAGGTTCTTGGGCAAGATTGAACCAAACTTCACCTCGAAATAATTTCCCTCTATTGCGTCAGCGTTTTTGATATGGGAAATACGAGCCATACCAGCCTGCACGATTGCCACACAACGCTGTACCACCGGACCGAATATTTCCATCTGTTCCGTAGCTTTTATCTTTGCGTCAATAGTCATAAACTCACGAGCCACTCCGGATAAATCACCTATACCGATAAGGTTGTCAAAGGAGAGGTCAGGGCAAGAAGCACCGGAAAATATCTCATGCCTTTCGTTTGCGATTTCCTCTTTCTGAGAATCAATAGACTGCTGCCAGGATAAATATTCTGCATCACCATGATAAGCAGTTCCGGTATCCGGGTCCACTTCCATGGAGAAATTCAACTCCTTTCCCACCGTTTCCTTTGAAGGTAAATTGGTCTGGCCGTAAGTCTTCAACATAGGGTCTCCAAAATAGTCATTAGTATCTGACATTCGAGAAAGGCGCATTTCATACGCATCCATAAGAACTGCTATATCTTCCCAATCCGGTTGGTCTACCTCTGCATAAACAACTGGTATTTTCCCAAATAGATTCTTATCCTTTGTTATAACCCACTGCCCATCATTGATTCCGGTTATAATCTCATTAGCGGTATAAATCTTCACGCATTCACAACTTCTGCTACTAACCATAGCTGTGTATTTATGAATGAAGCCATCCATATCATCATCATCGTCAAAATGCGGGTAAAATTCATTGGTTACATTATCATCCTTTGGTGTTGATAATATCTTGGCTTTTAATACGACTTCTTTTTTAAAGATAGGATTTCCATCCTTATCCGTTCCCTTAATATTGCTTTTCGTTACAGGATAAAAGACAATCGCCCCTTTGGTTTCAGATAGTACAATACGAGCAAATCTCATAAAGACTGATTTCATCTTAAGCCTACGAACAAATACCTGCTTGAAGTCTTGCAAGCTATCATCATCCATATTATCTGCCGATACAGTCATATCCCCACCGAACAAAAAAGCAGCTGCTGTACGTACTATCTTCTTTGGGATATTAGTTACAATCTTAGCAACCGGAACAGTCTTATCTTCCAAACGTTTTGGTTTTTCTTCGCCAGTATTTGGGTCTATTTCAAACTCTTTATCTGAATATACAGCCACTTTTTTAGGTTCACGGAAACCTACTGAAGTTTTACGACGGCGGCGTTCTCCGTTATATTCCTCCAAATATTCTTTGGGGTCTCTATCTTCTATGGTATCTACACATAAATCACTGACTATTCGAGAAAAGTCGTCATTACTCAATATTTCGGATATTCCTGGCATATACTTTTCTCTTAAAATATATCCCCCTATTATATTTCACCTCAACTATAAATCCCCTACCATACATACAAAAACTCTATTCTTCAAAAAAAGAAGAATATGAAAAGACTTAAAAGAATAACCAATACAATCAAATGGTTCTTATATCAAGAACAAAGTAGAGAAAATCAATTATTATGGTTTATTTGGGATATAATTACAACATTCTTTATGTAGTAATTTTATCCGCGTCCTACTTTGCGCGTTGATTTTTTGAAATTCAGCCCGATTGACTCGGCAAACTCTGCAAGAATGGTGCATCCGTCCGGTGCATCATCATGAGCATTATCCCCCTCACGCTTATAGTTTGTAAGAGCTTTCATAAAGCGTCCGTAGTCAGAGCCTTTAGTGTATTCTGTTTCATCAAGAAATGCGCAATGCTTTTTTATCCAGCCGGCTTTCATCAGAATACGAGTTTCTTTATGCTGAGTAGTAGGACGCGCTTGGATAAGGCAGGACTTTCTTTTCGTGGTAACAAGTTTACGCACATTGATAGCGAATATACGTCCACCATTGTTTGACTCGATACGCAACTGGTCGCATTCCGTATCTATCACCATTTGTGCCAAATGTGGTTCTGTAACTTCCACAGGGTCTTTTGTAAACAACACATCGGTAATGAAATATTTCTGACCGAATACCTTTGCAAACGGAGCGCAAAAATCATCATCTCCCTTATCGGCCGTATCACACGCACCGATAACACCATCCGGCCTTTTACCTGCAATATCAGCAAGTTTAAAACGCATAAGAGAAGACTTCGGAAATAATAATCCTTTCGCTTCAAACGGCTCCTGCATATACTCGGCCATCCAAATGCTTTCATCCGTTTCCGAACGTAATTCAAGATAATACTCTGTCGTATGTACATCTTCACAGAAAGAACGTTCGTTTTCATCAAGAGCCGCAATACGAATGATTTCATTATATTTCCCTGCTTCCTCCAAACGCCCAAGTACATCATTGGCAGACCAACGTGTACCAATGTCAATAAGACAACAGTTACCCTCTATACGAGAATCATGCGTACCTTGTTTCCATGACCATACTTTTTCATTATTATTATCAGATAAGGCATCTTCCAAGCTCTTGTACAAGTCGTCCGTCATGGCGAGCATGGACGCACCGAAACCGATAACAGTTCCACCAACACCACCGCCAAAATAAGAAACCTGACGGGCTCCCTCAACATTCCAGCTCTTCACATTCTGTTTATCACCTTTAAGATAAATATCCGGAAATATCTCATGAAAACGTTTGGACTTCACAATATCACGAGCATCATAGGAAAGTTTATTGTACAATGTATCAGAGCAGCAATTACGCATAACTGATTCTTCCGGAAAATGCCCAAGCATCCATGCAATAAACAAAGATGAAATATAAGACTTTCCTGCACGTGGCGGCATACTTACTGCAAGGCGATAGATTATGCCGGCAGAGTATGACTCATATACACGCATAAAAGCTTCTGCAACTTTCTTCAAGAATAAACGCTTTGCAAAAAACTTCGGGTCATAGTATAAACAGAAAGCCCAGAAATCTTTCTGAGCTTCCCGCTTGCGAAGAATTGTTACTGCCTTCGCACGCTTTATAAGAATTTCCCGGTTGCTTTTACTCTTGTTCGCCACGTATTATAGCTATTAACTGTTCATCGGTCATACTTTCAAGTTCATCACCTAAATTCACATTGGTCTCAACTTCTTTACGGTCGCGCCATTTTTCCGGCTGTCGGTTCTTCAACCAAAATATTGCAGCCGTTGTGTCCGGTGGATAATGTTCTATATACTCCTTTTGGTCAGTTATACGCCCGTCAGATGTAGCGAATTTAGTTGCTTTACATGAGTAACCAATAGCACGATTATACAAGCGAGAAGCTACATTGGCATCAGCCAAATTCTTTCCTTTTTTTAAGGACTCAAGAAATTCGGGATACTTCTTTTTCCAACTATTGATTGTCTGTTCTGAGACAGAGAAGAATTCAGCAATTTCTTTATCTGTCGCACCAAGCAGACAGAGTTTAAGAACTTGGTCGGAATACTCTTCTTTGTAATCCGATTTACGTCCTCTTTTCTTTTTTTCTGCTGAATTCTTCTTTTCTGTCATAACCAATAACTAACCAAAACTGACAAATTGAGACAACTCATCCTTTAATTCGGGTAAGCCTCCATTATCAAAATAGAAAGAAGAACGCATTTTTCCCTGTTTTTTTACCCCACGCATGGTTTTACACAAGTGTTCTCCCTCCAATACTACACCTATAGCTAAAGGTGGATATTCATCACCAAGTGCATTCCTTATCATATCAACAATATCTTGCGCCAATCTTTCTTGTATCTGTAAGCGGGCAGCGCAGTAATCTACCACACGGCCCACTTTGGAAATGCCAAGAATCTTTCCTTTAGGATTAGGGATATATGCAAACCAATACTTACCAAAGAAAGGCATCATGTGATGCTCGCACATAGAATAATATGTACCGGAATCAGACACAACACTACCACAAGATAAACCATCCTTGCCATTCGGGAATACAGTAATCTTTGGCTTTTGTTCAGGGTCATATCCACGAAATATCTCTTGCCACATCCTTAAAATACGATCCGGAGTGCCAACAAGTCCTTCTCGATTAGGATTCTCACCAATGTACGAAAGGATATTTCTTATCGCACATTCAATATCTTTTGGGTCTGCAAGCTTAGTTTCCATTTGGGATGCTTTTTAATATAATCAATAACTTCTTCTGTATTCTGACAAGAGCATGGCTGTAAATAATACACGGCTGCTGTCATTTCTTCATAGGTTGATAAATCCTGCCCAGTATAGACTACTTTTATTTCATGAGGATTAACAACAATAGCATTACTTCCTTCTTTCGGTGAGCAAGTTACCCAATCTATATTATTCGGTAAGGAGCGCGTCCCGTTAGTTTCTATACAGACATACTTACCTATCCGATGCAGACGGTCTACAAACTCCCTATCAATCCAAAGCGAAGGTTCTCCGCCTGTCAGTATGACCATCACTGCCGGATATTTCCCTACTTCCGACAAGATTTCCTCATCGGACATCAAAATACCGTCTTCATGCTGCGTATCACAGAAAGGACATTTCAAATTACATCTGGAGAAACGGACAAAAACAGCCGGGGTTCCGGTATGATAACCTTCCCCCTGTATGCTGTAGAATATTTCATTTACCTTTTTCATACCATGCTATATTGTTTTCCGACTCCTGCACCATTACTTTAAAACAAGCCGGAACTTGTTCACAAATCCATCTTGCCATATTCTCCGCTGTCGTATTAAATGAAAGCACTTCATTTAAGTTACGGTGGTCCAACTGTTCCTGAATCTTTTGTTTTATGTGGGTAAAATCTACAACCATACCATCATCATTCAACTGTTTTGCCCGACACCAAACCACGATTATCCAATTATGCCCATGTAAATTCTCACATTTGCTCTCATAAGACAACTTCAAACTATGTGAAGCTGATATTTCAATACGTTTTCTAACTGTGTACATAATAACTATTTATAAAATGACAATACCTGCATTATTTCATCTTCTTCTTGTTTCCGACCATAAGTTCCGGATTCTATCAAAGGAAGAATTTCTTTTCTGATGTAAAATACATTCCTATCTATAATATCTTCAGTAAAAGGATAGCCATTCAGGGTAAAGGCTATAAACTTGCGGAAACACGGTTTACAACTCCAACATTCTTTCCCATGCTCCGGAGTATAACAACTGAACGATGAAGAAAAGGCCTCATCCATATCGCCACCTTGCGCAATAAAAGCCCTAACGAGTTCAGCCTTTGTGTATCGCTTGAAATCCAGATTTATTTTGATTTTCCTTTCTTCCGTCCAATGCTGTTTCTGATAAAGATAGTTCAATAACTGCTCATAGATATCGGCAAATACCGGAGATTTATCAAGCACCCGGTCTCCAGCCGTAGCACCTAAACAAATTTCATTCCCATAATTAGTGGCAATCCCGATAAGGTACATATTCCGCAACGGAATTATCTTATCTTCCCGTTCCCACTTGGAAAGGTCTAGTTTCTCCACTACAACATCAGCAGGAAGGCGCTTTATTTCCTCTTGTGAATACTTTGTGCCCATATTCACGTATAATTTCACATCAGGCTTCCAAATCTTGTCTATAAGCCAGCTATCCATGCCCCCCGAATATAAGAGGACCTTCTTTTCATAAGAACTCTTCTGCATACTTTTGAAATTTTACCCATTCATTAAAATTATGTCTATTCACTAAATCATGATGCCTGGCTCTCATTCCTTTTGGCGGATCATAGTATTGCATCTGACCATTATCAAACTTATATATCTGTCCATATCGGGCACCGGATAGCCATGTCGTACTATCAACACTATCAAACTTGAGGTATGGAAGATACTTAGAACTTGTAAAGCCAAGCCCATGAATACGGATACCTGCACTATGAGCTTGGTCTATAAACCATTTCAGAACCATAGGATTCTGTCTGATTCTTCTACCCTCTTCCATTGCGGAAGTCGTACCGATAGCCACATAAGGATATTCTTCACACATACGCAGAAAATAATCCCTTTTTCTTGAAGCATGCCACACTGGAATAGGCTTCCTCCCTGTCTTATCTTCCAAGTAACAACGGTAATATTCAACCTTACGCAACCCGACAACAACATCAATATCAAGTTCAAAAAACTTTTGGATATTATTTTTGAGAATGAAATCAGCATACTTCCTTACATAGCTATCCCAGTCAAATCCATTATTCTTTCCAGAAAAGGCAGAAAAAGCGCCACTATCAAGAATATGTTTTTCTTGGAGCACATAGCTGCCATATCTGCCGGATTTGTGTTCCCAAAAGGAACTAAGAAGATATATATCCGATGTATCCATGCACCATCTTCTAGCACATGGCTTATATCCAGCAAGGTAAAGAATCATACCTCTATCTCTTTGTTACAATATGGGCAAACCAATACTTTCTTTTTATGCTCTGCCTTATCAGCACCTTCAAAGAAGCCCTCAATATCGGTAGGAATTTCATCAAATGGCAGGTCCATATTCCAATCATTGAGTTCTTCCAAGCAGAAATCTTCTACAATAGCGGCAAAATTAAATTGGGAGGAATCGGAAGCACGATTGTCAGCCAATGCCAACAGTTTCCTCTTTTCATCTTTTGTTGATAGGTCGGTTCTCTTAATAGCGATTAATTCCGTACCGTCAGACTCGATAATACGCACTTTTAACCCAAGTTCCTGGGCTTGTTCATAGACACCATTCCCGGCAATGACAATATCGTTTTTATCCACAAGAATAGAACGTCCGGCCCCACACTCCGTAAGGCTCTTACGAATAAGACGTTTGTTTTCTTCTCCATGAATACGATAATTGCGGGGGTCTAACTTAATCTCACTTACTTTAGACATAGCAATTTCGTTTTTCGATTAAAATATAGACTCCCCTGCAATTTTCTTTTAGACTGACTGGTCGCTAATCTGATTTTCTCTCGGCTTCCAGCCGTTTCACAAGTACAGCGTTCTCCTTTTGTAGGTTTTCAATCAGATGTTTCTGGTAAGCAATCATACCCTCAACACGTCCGGCTTTCAAGCCTTTCTCATAAGCCGCCTGCAATTTGGAGTCGGCATATACATTCTGTCCCATATTATTTTTCCTCCTTTCGTATATTGTATTCACGCATCAAGTCAAGCTCTATCTTCGAAGTAGCCAGACATGATGTCTCACTGATGGCACTCTCTATGTCAGTTAAGAAATCCCGAAGCATAAAAGAATATTTTTTTGCCCCCTCGTTCGTGATACGGGTATAGGCTTCTGAAAAATCCTTGCGTGCGGCATTCAAATGTTCAAGTACTGATTGTAATTGCGGGTCTATTGTAATTGGTTTCATAGTGAGTTCTCCTTTCTTCTGTTTTCCTGATATTTTCTTTGTTCTTCTCTTATTCTCTCTTTGAGATATTCCTTCCCTTTGGGAGTCCATACCATATACTCCCTTAATTCTTCATACGGGCCTATAGGCTCATACACTACTGTGTATGTATAACCAAGACCGACGAGCGACTCGTTCAAAACCCAGCGTTGCTTGTTATGGTCATACTCTTGTATTTCCATGTATTCGAAAAAGTTATTCAGCAAACGTGGATCAACATCAAACTCTTTCGCAATCTGCTTTACCGTATAATACTTCCGTTGGCGGGAAGAGATACGCGGTTCTTCCACCATCACATTGGCAGGCGGTAACAGTAGCATATCTCGCTGTCTGTTCAGTTCTTCCTGCATACAGCTGATTTGCGCTGCCATTGTCTGGGTAGTCTCCACCAACTGTTTCAACATGGCAGTATCGGCGGACGAAAGAAGGTTCTGGGTATTCCGGATGGTTTGCTCCATCTTGTTGAAAGCGTCGATATAGTCCAGTTTGAATTGGAGTGCCTTTTGTCCGGTGAAGCCCATAGCCAAAAGGGTGAAACCGTCACGGTTCATGATGTACATGGGGCGGTCTTTGCACTGAATATCAACATAATTACTTTCTACGAAGAGGTGCCCGCATTTTTGCGGACACATATCTACAAGATTTTTAATCTTTTTCATCAAATCATCATGTCGTTTCCCGAATTTCTCAGCCACAAGCACACTATTAGTCAAAGGTTGCCCTTCCGAACCTTGAAATACTATATCAGTCATGATAAACCTCCTTCCTTGCAGAGAATATCAACACGATTGAAGAAATGAACCAGCCCATGCTGGCAAAGAGAGGGAACAGAATATCGGAGGAACCCGATACGGTTAGAGCGATAAACGCTATACATACATTCACAAGTCGGAGAATAAGACTTGTGGTTACACGATGCCCGTTGGGTGTGGGTGCACCTTGGATTGAAATTGAATTTTTCATTTTACTGTAATGATGTATTTGGCATTTAGGCAGAAAAACGGCTGCCATTTCCCGTGTCGCCAAACACATCATTACAGAACGCCGGAGCGAGAGTAATAGAATCGGGAAAGACAGCCGTCTATATGTTTAAATATAGGCATAAAAAAAGCCCTACTTATTCAGTGAGCATTAACCGCGCTCTGCGACATTAACTGATAATGATGTATTTGGCATCGGTAAAAATGCAAACTTTTTCCGAATTACCAAAGAAAAACCGCTTATTTTCGCCAAAAGAAGGGCAAATAAATAATTTATGAATCTTTTTTATCTTCATCCTTTCTTTCTTTGATATCTGTATTAATAGTAAAAGAAGCGAAATTATAGATGTTTATCGCTATATCTTTCATTATCCATATTGAGAATAAGATAAAATATAGCGAGATGACTAAAAGAATGGCATTGACGATATTAGGTGGTATTATATGGCACTATAAAATATTTTGTGTAAATGCGAAATACGGGATTCTAAAAAGAGTTCCGTATTTTTTTATTTATAACTTTGTAAAATGCCAAAGAAAATGACTGTAAAAAATCAAGCAGTGCCCGATGAAGTTCTGAGCAAGGAATTTCTGAGCCAATTTAAGACGGAAGACGATGTAAGCAAGTTCCTCAAACAACTTCATGCCCAAGTATTGGAGAAGATGCTTGAGGGAGAAATGGATGTTCATCTTGGCTATGAGAAAAACTCCGTAAGTGGAAACAACAGTGGGAATTCCCGTAACGGCAAGTACCCTAAGAAAATCCAGACCGAGCATGGTGAATCCGTCATCTCCGTCCCCCGTGACCGTAACGGAGAGTTTGAACCGATAGTTGTTCCCAAACACGAGAGCCGCGGTTTGTCTATTGAAAAGCTCGTCATCTCTCTATATGCCAAAGGCATGAGTGTCTCTGACATCGAAGAAGAGATGCGGGAAATCTATGAAATAGAACTCTCTACTTCTGCCATATCCATTATAACCAACAAGGTAAACCAGGCGGCATTGGAGTGGCAGAACCGTCCTCTTGACCCCATATATCTGATTGTATGGATGGACGGTATCGTCTTCAAGGTACGCGATAACGGCAAGATTATCAACAAGACGGTGTACCTGTGTGTCGGGCTCAAACAAAACGGATTGAAAGAAGTCTTGGGTATGTGGGTCGGCAAGACCGAGAGTTCCGCTTTCTGGATGGGTGTCCTGACCGACCTGAAAGCGCGTGGCGTACAAG
>CDZW01043553.1_pt1 | contig 29779 bp, 26 predicted proteins | sample 557511 | NCBI WGS metagenome assembly CDZW01 (sample SAMEA3182067, study PRJEB8094) | gut metagenome | biome: human; feature: gut; material: Stool; isolation source: human stools | place: Canada | collected 2013-03-05 | reverse complement strand
CAGCCCCAGAAGCTGAACGAGTACATCGGCAACGGCCAGCCCTGGGATCTGGACCGTCTGCACGGCGGCGTGCACACCCTGCCCCCTTACGAGCAGGCCAACGGCACCGACTGGTACAAGGGCACGGCAAACGCGATCTATCAGAACATCGGCTTCATCGACAGCTATGATCCCGAGTATGTGATCATCCTGTCCGGTGACCAGATCTGCAAGCAGGACTACGCAGACTTCCTGCGCTTCCACAAGGAGAAGGGCGCAGAGTTCTCGGTGGCCGTCATGGAAGTGGACTGGAAGGAAGCTTCCCGCTTCGGCCTGATGGTGGCCGACGAGAACGACCGCATCACCGAGTTCCAGGAGAAGCCCCCGGTACCCAAGTCCAACCTGGCTTCCATGGGCATTTACATCTTCAACTGGGATGTCCTGAAGAAGTATCTGGAAGAGGACGAGGCAGACCCCAACTCCAAGAACGACTTCGGCATGAACATCATCCCCGCCCTGCTGCGCGACGGCCGCAAGATGTACGCTTACCGCTTTGCCGGTTACTGGCGTGACGTGGGCACCATCGACAGCCTGTGGGAAGCCAACATGGAAGTGCTGGATCCCGAGAACTCCGGCATCGACATCTTCGACAAGACCTGGAAGATCTACAGCCGCAACCCCGTGCTGCCGGCTCAGAAGATCGGCCCCCGCGCCGTCGTGCAGGACTCTCTGGTCACCGAGGGCTGCAAGATCTACGGCACCGTCAAGCACTCTGTGCTGAGCGCAGGCGTCGTGGTGGAAGAGGGCGCTACCGTTGAGGACGCTGTCCTGATGGACGGCGTGGTCGTCAAGGCAGGTGCCGTGGTCAAGCGCTGCATCCTGGCAGAGGACGTTGTGGTCGGTGCCGGTGCAAAGGTCGGCGGCGACGGCCCCATCGCACATGTGGGCACCGGTCTGACGGTCGGTGCAGGCGCCACCGTCAAGGAGGGCGCAAAAGTGTTTGAATCCGTCAAGGAGGGCGTGGAAGTATGCTGAGACAGAACACCAATGCGTTGGGCATCATTTTCCCCAACAGCTATGACAATACCGTTCCGGAGCTGGTGACCGAGCGTGCAATGGCTTCGATCCCCTTTGCAGGCCGTTACCGCATGGTGGACTTTGTGCTGTCCAGCATGGCCAACTGCGGCATCTCCAACGTGTCCATCGTGGTGCGTAAGAACTACCACTCCCTGATGGATCACCTGGGCACCGGCCGTGAATGGGATATGGCCCGCCGTCACGGCGGCCTGAACATCGTGCCTCCCTTTGCAGAAAAGGGCGTGCGCATTTACTCCGGCCGTGTGGAGGCTCTGGGCTCCATCCTGAACTTCCTGGAGAATCAGAAGGAGAAGTATGTGGTCATGAGCGATGCCAACATCGCCATCAACTACGACTTCAACGCTCTGCTGGCTGCCCATCAGGCAAGCGGTGCCGATGTGACCGTCGCTTACCAGAAGACCGAGATCCCCGAGGGCCGCAAGAACGACAACTATACCCTGACCGTCGATGCCGACGGCCGTGTGACCGAGCTGCTGTTCAATGACTACCGCCCTGGCGTGCAGAACCTGGACCTGAACATCTATGTGCTGGAGCGCGAGACCCTGATCAAGCTGGTCAAGGACGCAACTTCCCGCGGCCTGATCTACTTCGAGCGCGATATCCTGGCACACAATGTCAACATCCTGAACATCCATGCGCTGGAGTACACCGGCTATGTGGCTCATGTCTGCGACATGAAGAGCTACTTTGACGAGAACCTGAAGCTCATCGACGAGAAGAACCTGGATGCCCTGTTCCCGAAGAACAGCCCGGTCTACACTAAGATCCGTGACGACAACCCCACCCGTTACGTCACCGGCTCCAAGGTGGAAAACTCCATCCTGGCCGACGGCTGCCTCATTGAGGGCACCGTGGAGAACTGTGTGCTGTTCCGCGGCGTCAAGATCAAGAAGGGCGCAGTGGTCCGCAACTGTGTCCTGATGCAGGACACCGTGGTGGAGCCCAACGTGGAGCTGGATTGCGTGGTCACCGACAAGAACGTGAAGATCACGGCCGGCAAGAAGCTGTCCGGCACCGAGAGCTTCCCGGTGTATGTGCAGAAGAACCACACCGTCTGATCCTTGCAATATCCATAGGGGCGGCTTCCTCCCCGGTAGCCCCTCTTGAGAGGGGCGGGGGCACTTGTGTGCCCCCGCCTGCTCTTTTGTATGTGTATCCGTTCCGCTGCCTGGCGGTGGGAGGGGAGAGCGGATCATGACCCCAATATGGAAGGAGCGAACCTATGAGAATCCTGTATGCTGCTTCGGAAGCGAATCCCTTTGCAAAGTCCGGCGGTCTGGCCGACGTGGCCGGTGCACTGCCCAAGGCACTGGTCAAGGACGGCGTGGACGCCCGCGTTATCATGCCGCTGTACGGTGACCTGAAGCACCGCGAGATGCTGGAATATGTGACCAACTACTCCGTTCCCGTGGGCTGGCGCAGCCAGTACTGCGGCCTGTTCAAGGCTGAAGTGGACGGCGTGACCTACTACTTCCTCGACAACGAGTATTACTTCAAGCGCCGCGGTCTCTACGGCTTTTACGATGACGGCGAGCGCTTCGCCTTCTTCTCCCGTGCCGTGCTGGAGACCCTGTTCTACATCGACTTCACCCCGGACATCATCAACTGCAACGACTGGCAGACTGCTCTGGTGCCCGTGTACCTGAACCTGTACTACCGCCATCTGGATAAGTTCAACCGCATCAAGACGGTGTTCACCATCCACAACATTGCCTACCAGGGCAAGTACGGCACCGACATTCTGGAAGATACCTGCGGCATCGGCCGCCGTGACCAGCACATCGTGGAGTACGATGGCTGCGCCAACTTCATGAAGGGTGCTTTTGAGACGGCCGACAAGATCACCACGGTCAGCCCCACCTACGCACAGGAGATCCTGGACCCCTGGTTCAGCTACGGTCTGGATGCCCTGCTGCGGGAAAAGCAGTATAAGCTGTGCGGCATCCTGAACGGCATCGACATGGATGCCAACGACCCCGCCACCGACAAGCACATCCCCTTCAACTACAGCATCGACAACTTTGAAGAGGGCAAGGCAAAGTGCAAGGAGGCCCTGCAGGATAGGTTTGGCCTGCACAAGGACGGCAGCCCCGTCTTTGGTATGGTCAGCCGCATGGTCGGCATGAAGGGCTTTGACCTGGTGCAGAGCATCGCCGACGGTCTGGTGGACCGCGGCATCGAGCTGGTGATCCTGGGCAGCGGCGAGAGCCAGTACGAGAGCTTCTTCTCTGACCTGTGCGCCCGTCATCCGGGCCGTGTGGGCACCTACATCGGCTTCGAGCCGGCCCTGTCCCAGGAGATCTACGCCGGTGCAGACGCCTTTATTATGCCGTCCAAGAGCGAGCCCTGCGGCCTGGCCCAGATGGTGGCCTGCCGTTACGGCACGCCTCCCATCGTGCGTGAGACCGGCGGTCTGCGCGACTCCATCCACGACAGCACCATGGGCGACGGCAATGGCTTTACCTTTGCCGGTTACAGCGCCCACGAGCTGTACGAGGCCTGCTGCCACGCACAGGATGCCTACAACAACAAGGAAAACTGGCACAACCTGGTGCATCACTGCATGGAGTGCGACTTCAGCTGGGACGTGTCTGCCAAGAGCTACGAGGGCCTCTACAACGAGACCGCCAACCTCTGGTAAAACGGTTCTGACCCGGATTTTTGCCGCCCGACTCTCCGGAGCCGGGCGGCTTTTTTGCGTTTTTACCCAAATTTTTTCGAAAAAAGCGGTCTTTTGTTGAAAAACATCCTTGTGCCCTGGGAAATTGTGTGCTATACTGAGGTAGTTTTTTAACAATTTCTTCATAATAGGTATGGGAAATTGCAGTGCCATAAAGAGGAGAATATTATGAACTGGAAACGTGTGATCAGCGGTGTGCTGGCAGCTGCCATGCTGTCCGCTCTGCCGGTGCAGCTTCTGGCTTCTGCAGAAGGTGCAGAGGCTGCTGCAGAGGTCAATACCTGGGAAGATCTGACCTCGATGGAGTCCCTGGAGGACAGCAACACCTTCTACTACAACAAAAACGGCTATACGTTTGAAAAGCTCTCTCACCCGGAAAAGGACGTCAAGGTCGCAGACGGCATTGTGGACTATCTGGGCGATGGCGCAGTGGACGTGGTGACCGACCCGGAGGCCGAGGGCTACAATGCCGGCGACCGGGGCCAGAACTACGCCTGGGCCGCTGTGGGTTACGGCGATTGGATCTATGTGGGCACCTGCTACGCAGCCATCGGCAACACCCTCTCTCTGATGAAGAGCAGCCTGGGGGATGAGTTCGATGACAAGGTCCTGAAGGCTACCTTTGACGCCCTCTATAACGGCACCTTCTTCCTGGAAGAGGCCGACGGCGGCAAGCCCAAGGGCGTGCTGACAAAGATCAACACCAAGACCGGCGAGACCAAGGTGCTGATGTCCGGCACCCTCAACGGCCAGACCCCTCTGTTCCGCAATGCCATTGAGTACAAGGGCAAGCTGTACTTCTGCGGCAGCGTGGGCGGCGGCGGCATCGGTTTTTTGCCCAGCGTGTGGCAGGTGGACCCGGAGACTGACGAATGCAAGGTCGTGTATGCAGGCCTGAACAGCGCAAAGGACTATGCTGCAGCTTACAAGCAGGGCATCAGCACCGGCATCCGTGGTATGTGCGTCTACAACGACCAGCTGGTCATCAGCAACGTGACCATGGACGCTGCCACCGGCAAGAGCAGTGCCACCCTGCTGATCTCCTCCGACCCGGAAAAGGGCTTTACCCAGATCGCAGATTCCGACAGCCTGTTCAACTACCCGGCCTACCGCTATTCTGACAGCATCTACGGCGGCAGCATCTGGGATATGGTGGAGTACAACAACAGCCTGTATGTTTCCATCTGCACCGGCACCGAGGACAATATGCCCAACAACAACACCATGCAGTCCTTTGCCCTGGTGCGGGGCGACCAGAATGCCGACGGCACCTTCACCTGGACCCCTGTGGCTGGCGACCAGAAAAAGGACGGTGCCCGGTACACCTTTGGCATCGACCCGGAGCGCACCCGCTCCGGCGCAGCCAACCTGACGGTGTTCAACGATTACCTGTACATCGGCGAGTACAACGACGAGGAGATCGCTCTGGAGCGGATCCTGTTCTCCAAGACCGGTAAAAACGCCGACGGCCAGTTTGGCGGCGGCCTGGATTGCCGGTTCCTCAACGCCAACCTGGACCAGTCCGTGAACCTGTACCGCATGGACAAGAACGAGAACATGGAGCTGGTGGTGGGCAACTCCACCAAGATGTTCCCCAACGGCAGTCTCTCCGGCCTGAAGTCCGGTTTTGGCCGCAATGAGAACCAGTACATCTGGCGCATGGAGGTCTACGACGGCAAGCTGTATGTGGGCACCCACGATGCCAGCAGCCTGCTGGAGTGCTTTGGTCAGTTCGTCAACGGCAACCTGCTGAAGCGGACCCCCTCTGAGTGGAAGGACCAGTGGAGCTACCTGAAGGCCCTGATGAAGGCCCTGGAGACCGTGGACCCCAACGGCAACGGCAACCCCGATGCCCTGGCCCAGACCATCAAGTTCTCTTACAACTTTGTCTTTAAGAACATCACGGTGCGGAACATGGCCAGTGCCATCAAGCTGCTGAACTATCTACGGACGGCAAAGCGTGGCTTTGACCTGTACGTTACCGAGGATGGCGTCAACTTTGAGATCGTTACCATTGATGGCTTTGGGGACCCCTACAACCATGGTCTGCGTGTGTTTGCCACAACCGACCAGGGCCTGTGCCTGGGTACCGCCAACCCCTTCTATGGCACCCAGATCTGGATCCAGCGCAAGGCTGACTGAGCCTGCTGCCCGCATAAAATAAGCTGAAAGCTGCCCGGTTCTTTCATGAGCCGGGCGGCTTTTTTGCATCCTGCACAAACTTTTGGGCAAAGTTTTGGTATTGATGGGGCCGCAGGCGCACAAACTCCACCACAGGCGGACAACTGTGAAGAGACTGTGGCGGAACTATAAAGATTTGCCAAAATTCAGTGGAAAATCAATTGAAAAAACAGCCGGATTGAATTATACTAGGCACATAAGAATTTTTGCTGCCGCCGGATGCTGGCAGAATATCCAGATACTGGATGCTGCATCGCAGGCCGCACTGGGAGGGAAAACCGCATTGAAAGGCTGGTACAAGGCACTGGAGGATCTGGTCTGGCTGACCCAGCTGGGCCTGAACATGCTTCTGCCGCTGGTGCTGTGCCTGGCGGGGTGCTGGTGGGCCGTGGAACGCTGGAACTGGCCGGAATGGCTGTTCCTGCCGGCGGTGCTGCTGGGGCTGGCGGCGGGAGCGCAAAATTTCTGGGTGTTCTGCAAAGAGCGCCTGGACCGCTCCAAAAAGGAAAAAAATCACCGGGTGGGCTTCAACTCCCACCAGTAATGGAGGGCTTTTTTATGAAACTGGAGCCGGAATCCAGAAAGCAGCTGCTGCGTATCGCCGGAGGCACAGCCATCTGCACCGCAGCCATGTGGGTGCTGTTCGCAGCACTGCATCTGGTGGGGTGGGTCAGGTTTGACTACACTGTGGTGCTGGCCAGCCTTGTGGGCGCAGCCGTGGCCATCGGCAACTTTGCCGGCATCTGCTTTGTGGTGCAGAAGATCATTGACGAGCCGGACGAGAAAAAGCGCAAAGCGACCTTGCAGCTATCCTACAACAGCCGCATGCTGCTGCAGGCGGTGTGGGTGGTGGTGGCCATCGCGGCCCCCTGCTTCCAGCCGTTTGCCGGTGTGCTGCCGCTGTTTTTCCCGCGCATCACCATTTATTACCTGCAAATAACCGGTAAGTACAAGCCGCTTGCAGCCCCGCAGGAACCGGTGGACGTCTCTGTGGAGGACGACCCCGCCCCTGCCCCGGCGCAGGCGGATGGAACCCGTGACGAAGGGGGTGAAACCTAACAAATGGAACTGAACGGCGCAAAGATCCTGTACACCATCCATACCAACATCCCGCTGCTGGGCGACTTCAAGATCACCCAGACCCTTGTGAGTACCTGGATCGTGATGGCGCTGCTTTCGGGTCTGGCTATCTGGCTGGGGCATGGCCTCAAGCTGGAAAACGTGTCCAAACGGCAGGCGGCTGCGGAGTTCATCGTCACGCGGCTGGACCAGTTCGTGCACGACAACATGGGCTGCCACTTTGACCAGTATATCCCGCTCATCGGCTCGATCTTCGCATTGAGCATCGGGTGCAACCTGATCAGCGTGGTGGGCCTGTGGAGCCCCACGGCGGACCTGAACACCGAGGCGGCCTGGGCCATCGTGGTGTTCGCTCTGATCATGTATTACAAGATCAAAACGAACGGCATCCTCAGCTACCTCAAGGGTCTGCTGGACCCCATCTTCATCATGGCACCCATCAATGTGCTGTCGGAGGTGTCCACCCCTGTCAGCATGGCGTTCCGTCACTTTGGCAACATCCTGTCCGGTACGGTCATCTCCACACTGCTGTACTGGGCGCTGGCAAGCCTGAGCCATGTGCTCTTTGGCTGGCTGCCTGGGGTGCTGGGCCAGATCCAGCTGTTCCAAATCGGTATCCCGGCCTTTACCGGCCTGTATTTCGACTGGTTCGGCGGCTGCATCCAGGCGTTCATCTTCTGTACCCTGACCGCAATCTTCATCAAACGTGCTGCCGGCGAGGAGTAACGCTCCCGGCATCTCCACAACACAACATCTTTCTTTTAGGAGGACAAACTTATGACTGACTTCCAGTACCTGGCTCGTGGTATCGCTCTGGCAGGCTGCGGCATCGGCGCAGGCTGTGCTCTGATCGCCGGCATCGGCCCCGGCATTGGCGAAGGCAACGCTGCTGCTGCTGCCTGTGAGGCCGTCGGCCGTCAGCCCGAATGCAAGAGCGACGTGACCAGCACCCTGATCCTGGGCGTTGCCCTTTCCGAGACCACCGGTATTTACGGCTTTGTCACCGGCCTGCTGCTGATCTTCCTGGCACCCGGTATGTTCATGAAGTACCTGGCATAAGCGTTTTACTCTGAAAACCGAACGAAAGGAGACGCTTATGGAACAAGTGTACCAGGCACTGATCACCCTGGATGGCTGGACCTTTCTGGCCCAGATCTGCAACCTGATGATCCAGATGCTGATCTTTAAAAAGTTCCTGCTGAATCCGGTCAAGAAAGTCATTGCCGACCGCAAGGCCAAGGCAGACAGCGAGATCGCGGACGCCAAGAAGCTGCGGGAGGAAGCTGAGGCCATGAAGGCCGAGTATGAGCAGAACCTGCAGAACGCCCGCACCGAGGCCAACCAGATCGTGACAAGTGCCCAAAAGACCGCCACCGCCCGCGGCGAAGAGATCGTGGGCGAGGCCCGTGCCCAGGCTGCTGCCCTCAAGCAGAAGGCCGAGGCCGACATTGCGCAGGAGCGCAAGAAGGCCGTGAACGAGGTCAAGGACGAGATCGGCGGCATTGCCATGGAGATCGCCTCCAAGGTGGTGGAACGCGAGATCAAGGAAGAGGATCACAAGGATCTGATCGACGAATTTATCAAAAATGTGGGTGAAGCATCATGACCGAGATCGCAAGGATGTACGGCGGAAGCCTGTACGATCTGGCAGCGGAGGAAGGGCTTGAGACCCGCATCCTGGGGGAGCTGGAAGAAGTGAACGCACTTTTCAAGGCAAACCCGGACTACCTGCATCTGCTCAGCATCCCCAGCATCCCCAAAAAGGAGCGCTGCGGCCTGCTGGACGAAGCCCTGCGGGGGCAGGTCCATCTCTATGTGCTCAACTTTTTAAAGATCCTGTGCGAGAAAGGCACCCTGCGGGAGCTTGGCGGCTGCACGCGGGCTTACCGCATCCGCTACAATGAGGCACACGGCATTCTGGAGGCAACGGCCACCTCGGCCATTGCCCTGACCAAAGAGCAGACGGCTGCCCTGCACCAGAAGCTGGAAGCCCTCACCGGCAAGACCATCGACCTGCAGACAAAGGTCGACCCGGCGGTGCTGGGCGGCATCCGTCTGGATATCGACGGCACCGAGTTGGACGGCACCGTGCAGAACCGTCTGGCGGCGCTGCGCCGGAACATTGCCGCAGTGACCCTGTGACACAGGACGAATTTCCACCCGAAATGAAATTTATGAATTGAGTGGTGAACAAACAAAGATGCAACTGAAACCTGAAGAGATCTCCAAGATCATCCGTGCGCAGATCAAGCATTATGAAAATGCCATCGAGCAGAGCGAGACCGGCACGGTCATTATGGTGGGCGACGGCATCGCCCGGGCCAGTGGTCTGGAAAAGTGCATGGCAGGTGAGCTGCTGCAGTTTGACAACGGCGAATACGGAATGGCACAGAATCTGGAGGAGAACACCGTCTCCATCGTTCTGCTGGGCTCCGACGTCGGCATCAAGGAAGGCAGCACTGTCAAGCGCACCGGCAAGGTGGTGTCCGTGCCGGTGGGCGATGCCCTGATCGGCCGCGTGGTCAACGCACTGGGCCAGCCCATCGACGGTGCAGGCCCCATCGAGACCACCGAGTACCGCGCCATTGAGAGCCGCGCTCCCGGCATCATCGACCGTCAGCCGGTCAAGGAGCCGCTGCAGACCGGCATCAAGGCCATCGACTCCATGATCCCCATCGGCCGCGGCCAGCGTGAGCTGATCATCGGCGACCGCCAGACCGGCAAGACCACCATCGCCTCCGATACCATCATCAACCAGAAGGGCAAGGGCGTGCTCTGCATTTACGTTGCCATCGGCCAGAAGCGCTCCACCGTGGCAAACCTGGTGCAGAGCCTCACGGAGGCCGGTGCCATGAGCTACACCATCGTGGTGTCCGCTACAGCGTCCGAGCTGTCGCCCCTGCAGTATATCGCACCCTACTCCGGCTGTGCCATGGGCGAGTACTTCATGCATCAGGGCAAGCACGTCCTGATCATCTACGATGACCTGTCCAAGCACGCCGTGGCTTACCGTGCCCTGTCGCTGCTGATCCGCCGTCCTCCGGGACGTGAGGCTTACCCCGGCGATGTCTTTTACCTGCATTCCCGTCTGCTGGAACGCGCAGCCAAGCTCTCCAATGAGCTGGGCGGCGGCAGCCTGACGGCACTGCCCATCATCGAGACGCAGGCGGGCGACGTTTCCGCCTACATCCCCACCAACGTCATCTCCATCACCGACGGCCAGATCTTCCTGGAAACGGAACTGTTCCATTCCGGCATCATGCCGGCCGTCAACCCCGGCATCTCGGTGTCCCGTGTCGGCGGCAACGCCCAGATCAAGGCCATGAAGAAGGTGGCCGGTACCCTGAAGCTGATCTACTCCCAGTACCGTGAGCTGCAGTCCTTCGCCCAGTTCGGTTCCGATCTGGACGCCGACACCAAGGCCCGTCTGGCCCAGGGCGAACGCATTGTGGAGGTGCTCAAGCAGAACCGCTCGGCCCCTGTGCCGGTGGAAAAGCAGGTGGCCATCCTGTATGCGACCATCCACGACTACCTCGTGAAGGTCAAGGTGCCGGATGTGTCGGAGTACGAGAAGAGCCTGTACGAGTATCTGGACAACGATGCCGCCGGTGCCGCCGTCATGGAGACCATCCGCACCACCGGCAATCTGGACAAGGACACCGAAGAGCAGCTCAAGAGCGTGCTCACGGCCTATACCGACAGCTTTGTCAAGGCGCATTAAAGGGAAGGAGGCGTAACGCATGGCTGGTTCCATGAAGGACATCAAGCTGCGCATCAAAAGCGTAGAGAGCACCATGCAGATCACCAAGGCCATGGAGCTGGTGGCTTCCTCCAAAATGCGCCGTGCCAAGGAGCGGGTCGAGCACAGCCGACCCTACTTTGAAACGCTGCATAAGACCCTGACCGAGATCGCAGCGGCAGACCCCCGCGCCCGCAACCCGTACCTGCGCCGTGCAGAGATCAAAAAGACCCTGCTCATCGTCATTGCAGGCGACCGCGGCCTAGCCGGCGGGTACAACTCCAACGTGCTCAGGCAGGCACAGCAGGAAGCAGGGGACGTGGTGGTGCTGCCCATCGGCAAGCGCTCGGCGGAATACTTCGTCCACCACGAGGTGCCCCTGTTCACCCAGGAGGTGCTGCTGGCGGCGGACATCACGGTGGGCGAATGCTTCCAGCTGGCCCGCCGGATCACCGAGGGCTACTGCAAAGGCGCGTACGACGCGGTGAAGATCTGCTACACCCGGTTCGACTCCATGATGACCCAGACGGCTTCCACCATGGAGGTGCTGCCCCTGAGCATCGAGCCCACCGAGCAGCAGAAGGCCGAGGCCCGCCGCAGCCAGATTTTGTACAAGCCCAGCAGCGAGGAAGTGTTCCGTGCGATCATTCCGGAGTATGTGGCCGGTATCGTGTATGGCGCTGTGTGTGAGAGCGTGGCCAGTGAGCTGGCCGCCCGCCGCACCGCCATGGACGCCGCCACCAAGAACGCCGGTGAGATGATCGACCATCTCAACCTGTATTACAACCGTGCCCGGCAGGCTGCCATCACGCAGGAGATCACCGAGATCGTGGCCGGTGCGGAGATTTAACGATCCTCTCAGCCGCCTGACGGCGGCAGCTCCCCCGAGAGGGGGAGCTTAAGTGGAAAAGACTATCAAAAAGGAGTTATAGCCTATGTCCGAAAAACATATCGGCAAGGTGATCCAGGTCATTGGCCCGGTGCTGGACATCCAGTTCAAGGATGGCGAGCTGCCGGAGCTGCTCAACGCCATTGAGATCGACAACCACGGCCAGAAGCTGGTGGTGGAGGTCGCGCAGCTGACCGGCGACAATGTGGCCCGCTGCATTGCCATGAGCAGCACCGATGGTCTGGTGCGTGGCACCGACGCCGTGGATACCGGCGAGTCCATCAAGGTGCCCGTGGGCGACCAGTGTCTGGGGCGCGTGTTCAACCTGCTGGGCGAGCCTGTGGATAACAAGCCCGCCCCCACCCCGGATGCCTACTGGCCCATCCACCGTCCCGCTCCCAGCTACGAGGAGCAGCAGTCCACCACCGAGATCCTGGAGACCGGCATCAAGGTCGTGGATCTGATTTGCCCCTACGCCAAGGGCGGTAAGATCGGTCTGTTCGGCGGTGCCGGTGTCGGCAAGACCGTGCTGATCCAGGAGCTGATCTACAACATCGCCACCGAGCACAACGGTTATTCGGTGTTCACCGGCGTCGGCGAGCGCACCCGTGAGGGCAACGACCTGTACGGTGAAATGACCGAGAGCGGCGTCATCAACAAGACGGCGCTGGTCTACGGCCAGATGAACGAGCCTCCCGGAGCCCGTATGCGTGTGGCCCTGTCCGGCCTGACCATGGCAGAGTACTTCCGTGACGTGAAGAACCAGGACGTGCTGCTGTTCATCGACAACATCTTCCGCTTCACCCAGGCCGGTTCCGAGGTGTCGGCTCTGCTGGGCCGTATGCCCTCTGCTGTCGGTTACCAGCCCACCCTGGCCACCGAGATGGGCGCTCTGCAGGAGCGCATCACCTCTACCCGGAAGGGCTCCATCACCTCGGTGCAGGCCGTTTATGTGCCTGCCGACGACCTGACGGACCCGGCCCCTGCCACCACCTTTACCCATCTGGATGCCACCACAGTTCTGAGCCGTGACATCGCATCGCAGGGTATCTACCCCGCTGTGGACCCGCTGGACTCCACCAGCCGCATCCTCAGCCCGGAGGTCGTGGGTCAGGAGCACTACGAGATCGCCCGTGCCGTCCAGAAGGTGCTGCAGCGCTACAAGGAGCTGCAGGACATCATTGCCATCATGGGCATGGACGAGCTGAGCGAAGAGGACAAGCGTACCGTCAGCCGCGCCCGCAAGGTGCAGCGCTTCCTGAGCCAGAGCTTCCATGTGGCAGAGCAGTTTACCGGCATGCCCGGCCAGTATGTGCCGCTGAAGGAGACCCTGCGTGGCTTTAAGATGATCCTGAACGGCGAGTGCGACGATCTGCCGGAAAGTGCATTCCTGTTCGCGGGCACCATCGACGACGTGTTCGCAAAAGCGAAGAAAGGGTAAACCATGACGACCTTTCATCTGACGGTGGTCACGCCGGACGGCTGCGCCTTTGACGGCCAGGCCGAACGGGTGGTCTGCCGCGCCATCGACGGCGACCTTGCCATTCTGGCAAAGCACGGCGATTACTGCACGGCGCTGGGCATGGGCGAAGCCCATATCGTGGACGCCGACGGCCAGCGCCGCCGCGCCGCCTGCATGGGCGGCATGCTCAGCGTGCTGGATGGCGAGGTGCGTCTGGTGGCTACCACCTGGGAGTGGGCGGAAGAGATCGACCAGGCCCGCGCCGAGGCTTCCAAAAAGCGCGCCGAGGAGATTCTGGCCCAGAAGAACCTCGACAAGCGCGACTACGAGATGGCCCAGGCCCGCCTGAAGCGTGCTTTGGTGCGTACCTCCGTCCACTGATCTGCTGAGATGCAAAAACCGGAGTTCCAAACGGAACTCCGGTTTTTCGTATGAATGCAGAAGGGGCTGCCGATGTGGAATCGGCAGCCCCTTTTTGGACGGAAAAATCACCGCATATTTGCCTTCTCAATCAGACTGCGGATGTGGTGGGCCAGCATCTCGATGGCGGTGGTGTTTTCGCCGCCGTTGGGCACGATGATGTCGGCGTTGCGCTTGCTGGGCTCCACAAAGGCCTCGTGCATGGGCTTGACCGTGGTCAGGTACTGCTCGATCACGCTGTCCAGGCTGCGGCCGCGCTCCTTCACGTCCCGCACAAGACGGCGCAGGATGCGCTCGTCGGCGTCGGTGTCCACGAAGATCTTGTAGTCGAACATGGCGCACAGCTCCGGCTCTACAAAGGGCAGGATGCCCTCCACGATGAGCACCGGGGCCGGTTCAATGTGCTGCACTTTGTCACTGCGGTTGTGGTTGGAGTAGTCGTATACGGGGCAGTCGATGGCACGGCCGGCCTTGAGCTCCTGCAGGTGGTAGATGAGCAGGGCATTGTCGAAAGCGTCCGGGTGGTCGTAGTTCAGCTTACAGCGCTCTTCAAAGGGCAGGTCGTCGTGGCGCTTATAGTAGCTGTCGTGGGAGATCAGCCGCACCTCGTCCTCGCCAAAGCGCTCCTTCAGCCGCAGGGCCAGGGTGGTCTTGCCGCTGCCGGAACCGCCTGCAATGCCAATGATCAGATTGTTCATAGTCGAAACTCCTCCTGCACAAAAACCTTGTCGGCTCCGGTGGAAAAACCGACAGAAATGGATTATAATAGAAGAAATCAACGGTCGGCCGGAGCTGCGTGCGGCCCGGCGGCCTTCTGTTCCATCTATCATACCATAAAATGCCCGGTTTTGACAGCCCGGAAGGGCGGTCGGGTGCAATTTTTTCAACTGGCAGGCGGCCTGCCGCGGAGGAAACAGACAAGATGCAAACACAACAGCTGCAGCAGAACATGAAAGAAAAAGTAAAGGTGTTTGAGGACGGCGGAATCCGTCTACTCAAAAAGGGGCAGAAGGGCCTTGTACACGCCATCTTCAGCCGGTTCGGGCTGGTGCTGGTGCTGCTGCTGCTGCAGTTCGGGGCACTGTTCAGCCTGCTGCGCTGGTTCGGGCAGCTGCTGCCCCATTACCTGGGCGGCACGGCGCTGGTCACGGCTGCCATGGTGATCTACCTGCTCAACATCGACATGGACAACAGCGTGCGCATCACCTGGCTGGTGGTCATTGCAGTGCTGCCGGTGCTGGGCGTGCCGCTGTTCTGGTACACCAAGGCGGACATCGGCCACAACGCCCTGAAAAAGCGCCTGATGGATCTGGAAAGCCAGACCCGCGCCCAGCTGCCCCAGCCGGAAGGGGTGGAGCAGCGTCTGGAGGCGGACAGCCCCGGAGCGGCTTCGCTGGCGCGCTACCTGCGGGGGCGGGGCGGCGGCTTCCCGGTGTACGGCAATACCGCTGTGACCTACTTCAACGGCGGCGAGGCCAAGTTTGCCGAGCTGCTGCGCCAGTTGGAAACGGCGGAGCATTACATCTTTCTGGAATACTTCATCATCGACGAGGGGCTCATGTGGGGCCGCATCCTGGAGGTGCTGGCCCGCAAAGCGGCCGGCGGTGTGGATGTGCGGGTGATGTACGATGGTACCTGTGAGTTTTCCACCCTGCCGCGGGACTACCCCAAGCGGCTGGAAGCGCTGGGCATCCGGTGCAAGGTGTTTGCACCGGTCACGCCGTTTGTGTCCACCCACTACAACTACCGCGACCACCGCAAAATTCTGGTCATTGACGGGCGGGTGGGCTTTACCGGCGGGGTGAACCTGGCCGACGAGTACATCAACCATGTGGAGAAATACGGCCGCTGGAAGGATGCCGCCGTCATGCTGGAGGGCGAAGGCGTGCGCTCCATGACCGCGCTGTTTTTGCAGATGTGGAGTGTGCTGCAGGAACCGGAGTTTGAGCAGTTCCTGCGCCCGGAGGTCCCGGCGGCCCGCGCAGAGGGCTTTGTGGTGCCTTACGGCGACTGCCCGCTGGACGGCGAGCGGGTGGGTGAGATGGTGTACATCGACCTGCTGAACCGTGCCCGGAAGTATGTGCACATCATCACGCCGTACCTCATTCTGGACGGCGAGCTGGAAACTGCCCTGCGCTTTGCGGCAGAGCGCGGCGTGGATGTGCATCTGATCCTGCCCGGCGTGCCGGATAAGCGGTTCGCCTATGCGCTGGCCAAAACGCACTACAAGGCGCTGCTGTCGTCGGGCGTGAAGATCAGCGAGTGGACGCCCGGCTTCACCCATGCAAAGCTGGTGGTGATGGACGGAGTGGAAGCCGTGGTGGGCACCATCAATCTGGACTACCGCAGCCTGTACCATCACTTTGAGAACGCTGTGTGGATGCGCCGCGTGGGCAGCATCCGCGACATGGAGACGGATTTTCAGGACACACTGGCCCGCTGCCGCACCGTGGAAGCGACCCTGCAGAGCGTCTGGCAGGGCAAAAAGCTGCTGCGCCTGATGGGCCTGCTGTTGAAGGTGATCGCACCGCTGATGTAAAAACAAACTCCCTCAGGCATCGCTGCATGATGCCTGAGGGAGTTTTTGCATAAAGAAAGAGAGCTGCGGCAAAACCACAGCTCTCCGGAACAGAACCGATTTAAAGAAAAATCAGCGCTTAGTTCTGCTTCATGCGAGCGAAGCAGTCAGAGCAGTAGACCGGACGGTCCTCGCGGGGCTGGAAGGGAACCTTGCAAGCCTTGCCGCAAGCTGCGCAGACAGCATCGAACATCTGACGCTCACCGCCGTTGTTGCCGCCACGGACGCCGTTCTTGCGGGCGTCACGGCAGGGCTTGCAGCGCTGGGGCTGATTCTCGAAGCCGCGAGATGCGTAGAACTCCTGCTCACCAGCAGTCCAAACAAACTCCTTACCGCAGTCCTTGCAGACTAAAGTCTTGTCTTCAAACATAGTAGTATCTCCTCTTTGTCAGTTCTTGCCCACGGAAGGATTATAACCATACCTTTGGTTTTTGGGGACCATCGCGCTGATCAGTTAGCTTACCAGGGGCTTGAATAGTAAATATCCTCTAGCTGAGGACTTTCCTATTGTACCGTTAATTTCCGCGTTTGTCAACCAAAAAACAGTCCGGGCACCTGTTCTTTGTGGATATGGCACAATCCGGGCCGGGCCAAACCGGCATTCCGACGAAAAAAAGGAGCCGTGCTCCCCAACGGGAACACGGCTCCGGAGAAACCGATTACTTCTCGATGACTTCCTTGGTGTCGCGGGCGATCATCAGCTCCTCGTCGGTAGCGATGACCAGGGTGCGGACCTTTGCGCCCCAGGCAGTGATCTCGCACACGTCGCCCACAGGATGCTTGTTCTTCTCGGTGTCGATGCGGATGCCCAGCCAATCCATGTGGTGGCAGATCTTTGCACGGGCAATGGCGTCATGCTCGCCGATGCCGCCGGTAAAGACGATGGCGTCCACGCCGCCCATAGCAGCGATGTAAGCACCAATGGTCTTTTTGATCTGGTAGTTCAGCATATCGGAAGCCAGCTGTGCACGCTTGTTGCCGGCCGCAGCAGCCTCCTCCACATCACGCTTGTCGCTGGAAACACCGGAGATGCCCAGCAGGCCGGACTTCTTGTTCAGGATCTCGTCCAGCTGGTGGCCGGTGATGTTCAGGGTGTACTTCAGGTAGTTGACCACAGAGGGATCCAGGTCGCCGCAGCGGGTGCCCATCATCAGGCCGGCCAGCGGGGTCATGCCCATGGAAGTATCCACGACCTTGCCCTGATCCACAGCAGCGATGGAAGAACCATTGCCCAGGTGGCAGGTGATCAGCTTCAGGCGCTCAATGGGCTCCTCCAGGTACTCGGCTGCCTTGTGGGCAACGTACTTGTGGCTGGTGCCGTGGAAGCCGTAGCGGCGCACGCCGTACTTCTCATAGTACTCATAGGGGATGGCGTACATGTAAGCCTTCGGGGGCATGGTGCTGTGGAAAGCGGTGTCGAACACGGCCACCATGGGGATGTTGCCGAACACCTTGCGGGCGGCCTCGATGCCCAGGATGCCTGCGGGGTTGTGCAGGGGAGCCAGCGGGCTCAGCTCACGCAGAGTCTCGATGACCTCATCGGTGATCAGGCAGCTGCTCTTGAACTTCTCGCCGCCATGCACCACGCGGTGGCCGATGGCGTCGATCTCGCTCACGTCATTGATGCACTTGCCCTCGCCAGTGGTCATCTTCTTCACGACCTCAGCAAATGCCTCGGTGTGGGTGGGGAAGATGGCCGGGGTAGTGGCCTTGTGGCCGTTGGCCTCGTGAGTGATCATGCTGCTTTCCATGCCAATGCGCTCGCACAGGCCCTTGCACAGCACCTTCTCGCCGTCCATATCGATCAGCTGATACTTCAGGGAAGAAGAACCGCAGTTAATAACCAGAACTTTCATCTGTGTTGCCTCCTGTATGTTTTTGCTCTGCCCGCCGTTTTTTGGAAATCTGCGGACAGAATTTTACAGATTCCTGTGTTTATTATATAATAGGAACAACGCCTTTTCAAGGCACAATCCGGGCAAAGCGGTAAAACTTGTGTACAAGGCTTTTGTACACCCTGCCTACAAATGCAGAAAAACCCGTAGGTTTTCTGTATATACGATATAAATTTAACAATCTTCCGGGGCACGGAACAGCCTTTCGCGCCCGGAAAGGAGCATGACGATGAAGTTTGCGGGGATCATTGCGGAGTACGACCCCTTCCACAACGGGCACGCCTGGCAGCTGGCGCAGGCGCGGGCGCTGGGGGCGCAGCGGGTGGCGGTGGCCATGAGCTGCGGGCTGACCCAGCGGGGAGCACTGCCGCTGCTGCCGGAAAGCGTGCGGGTGCGCGCCGCGCTGGAGTGCGGGGCCGACCTCGTGTTTGCCTTGCCGGCCCCCTGGGCCTGCGCGGGGGCAGAGGCCTTTGCACGGGCCGGGGTGCATCTGCTGGCGGCCACCGGGTGCGACGCCCTGGTGTTCGGGGCCGAGACCCCGGACGCTGCCCTGCTGCTGGAAACCGCCCGGGTGCTGAACAGTGCGGCCTACCGCGCGGTACTGAAGCAGCAGCTGGCCGCCGGGGCGCGCAGCTTTGCGGCAGCCCGGCAGGCGGCAGTGCAGGCCGTGGGGGCCGACCCTGCCATGGCGGCGCTGCTGAGCCAGCCGAACAATAACCTGGCCGTGGAGTACTGCCGCGCCATCCTGGAGCAGCGGGCAGGCATGACCCCGGTGCCGCTGCCCCGCAGGGGAGCCAACCACGGGCAGACGCTGGAGGAGAGCGGCCACGCGCAATTTGCCAGTGCCAGCGCTCTGCGGGCTCTCTGGGCCGAGGGCGGAGCCGAGGCCGTGGCCCCGTTTGTGCCGGAAAAGGCGTTTGAACTGTATAAAACGGCAGAAAATGACGGCGCGTATACGGATTTTGACGCGGCAGGCCGGTGTGAGCTGACACTGCTGCGGGCAGCCTGCGCAAAGCCGGAGCCTTTTGCAGCGGTGCGCGGAGTGTCCGAAGGGCTGGAACACCGGTTGGAACACGCGGTGCGACAGAGCACCAGTCTGCCGCAGCTGCTGGATGCCCTGACCACGGTGCGCTACCCCCGGGCCCGGATGCGCCGCCTTGCCATGGATGCTGCATTGGGCTATACGGCCGACACGGTGCCGGCCCTGCCGCCGGCGCTGCACCTGCTGGGAGCACGGAAGGACGCCCTGCCGCTGCTGGGGCAGGTGTCCCTTCCGGTGTCTCACTCGTTGGCAAAGCTGGCCCAGACCGGCCCCAACGGTGCCCGGATGGCGGCGGCACAGGCAGCGGCCAGCGACTTTGGGGCCCTGTGCCGGGCAAACCCGGCCCCGATGGGCGGAATATATCGTCAAAAAAATATCTTTTTGACGAATTGACAAAAAATTCTGGCAAAAAATCAGCAATTCCGCTCTTGTAACCGTGCCGTATTGGGTGTATCATTAAAACAATGCAATGTTGGATACAACATGTGAGAAGAAGAAGGAAGATCGGCCCCGCCGATCCAAGGAGGAACGCATGGCACTTCATGTTCTGGACGAAGCCAACCGCTGCCTGGGCTGCAAAAAGCCGCTGTGTCAGCAGGGCTGCCCCATCCACACCAACATCCCCGAGGTGATCCGTCTGCTCAAGGCAAACCAGATGGACGCCGCAGGCCAGATGCTGTTTGAAAACAACCCGCTCACCACCGTGTGCAGTCTGGTGTGCAACCACGAGAACCAGTGCGAGGGCCACTGCGTGCGCAACCGGATGCCCAGCCACGACCCGGTGCACTTTTCCATCATCGAGGACTACATCTCCACCACCTACGCCAACAAGATGACCGCCGGCCCGGCCCCCAAGAACGGCATGAAGGCGGCTGTGGTGGGTTCCGGCCCGGCGGGCCTGACCATTGCGGTGCTGCTGGCACGCTGGGGCTACGATGTGACCATCTTTGACACCCGTGACAAGATCGGTGGCGTGATGCGCTACGGCATCCCCAACTACCGCCTGCCGGACAGTGTGCTGGATGATTTCCAGTACCGCCATCTGGAGCTCAAGGGCATCAAGGTGCGGCCCAACACCACCATCGGCAAGACCATCACCATCGACGACCTGTTCCGCGACGGCTACAAGAGCGTATTCATCGGTGCCGGTCTGTGGAAGGCCAACGCCATGCACATCAAGGGCGAGAGCCTGGGCAACGTGGCCTTTGGCATCGACTATCTGGCCAACTCCAAGGCCTTCCGTCTGGGCGATGACATTGCGGTCATCGGCGTGGGCAACTCGGCCATGGACTGCGCCCGCACCGCCATCCGCAACGGCGCCCGTCATGTGACCTGCTACGCCCGCCGCGACGAGAGCTGCATCAGCGCCTCCGAATATGAGGTGAGCTATGCCAAGCTGGAAGGCGTGGGCTTCCGCTTCTGCAAGGCTCCTGTGGAGATCCGGGAAAACGGCCTCATCTGCCGCGACACCGTCAAGGGCGAGGACGGCAAGTTTACCCAGGTGGAGGGCAGCGAGATCTTCTACCCCCACACCGGCGTTATCGTGTCGGTGAGCCAGGGCTCCGAGAGCAACCTTGTCAAGACCACCACCGGCATCGAGACCAACCAGAAGGGCCTGCTCACCGTCAGTGAGGACGGCAGCACCACCCGCGAGGGCGTGTTTGCCGGCGGCGACGCCGTGATGGGTGCCCGCACCGTGGTCGAGGCTGTGGCTGTGGCCAAGAAGGTGGCCCAGTCCATGGACGCCTACATGAAGAGCCTGCCGGTCGATGACGCCGCCGACCCCTATGCAGACATCCCGGTGTTCCAGACCCCCACCTCCGACGTGCTAGCCAAGCAGGAATTGTAAATTATCTGTATCTTTGCCGCCCCGTCGGTTGACGGGGCGGCAGTTGCTTTGTATACTTTTTATATACGTTGCACAAAAATGTACAGAATGGAAAGGCGGTGGACGCGATTTTAAAAGCATCTCTCCCCAAACTGCGGGAAAAACTGCTGGAAGCCCTGCAGGCCGTGCTGCCCATTGTGGCCATTGTGCTGGTGCTGTGCTTTACCATTGCGCCGGTGTCGCCCAGCATCCTGCTGTGCTTTCTGCTGGGTGCGGTGCTCATCGTGGTGGGCATCATGTTCTTTACACTGGGCGCAGAAATGAGCATGACCCCCATGGGCGAGCGTGTGGGTGCTGTGCTCACCCGGAGCCGCAAACTGCCGGTGATCCTGGGCGTCGGCTTTCTGCTGGGGTTCCTCATCACCATTTCGGAGCCGGACCTGCAGGTGCTGGCCAATCAGGTGCCTTCCATCCCCAACCAGACCCTGATCTTCTCGGTGGCGGCGGGCGTGGGCCTGTTCCTCACCGTCGCGTTCCTGCGCATGCTGCTGGGCGTGGCGCTGCCGCCGCTGCTGGTGGCATTTTACGGTCTTGTGTTCGTTCTGGCTGCCTTTGTGCCCCGGGAGTTTCTGGCCGTGGCCTTTGACTCCGGCGGTGTGACCACCGGCCCCATGACGGTACCTTTTATCATGGCGCTGGGCGTGGGCGTGTCGGCGATCCGCGGCGACCGCCATGCGGCGGACGACAGCTTTGGTCTGGTGGCACTGTGCTCGGTGGGCCCCATTCTGGCGGTGCTGATCCTCGGCATCGCATTTCGCGCGTCCGACAGCACCTACATCCCGCCGGTGCTGCCGGAGGTGAGCGATTCGGTGGAGCTGTGGCAGCTGTTCCATGAGGGGCTGCCGGAGTACATCAAGGAAATTGCTTCCTCGCTGCTGCCCATCGTGGTCATGTTCGGGGTGTTCCAGGCCGTGGCCCTGCGGCTGGACAAACGCACGCTGGGCCGCATTGCGGTGGGCCTTGCCTATACCTATGTGGGGCTGGTGCTGTTCCTCACCGGTGCGAACGTCGGCTTTATGCCGGCGGGCAACTATCTGGGGCAGGTGCTGACCGGGCAGAGCTACCGCTGGGTGATCATCCCCATCGGCATGCTCATCGGCTACTTTATCGTCCGGGCGGAACCGGCGGTGTATGTGCTGAACAAACAGGTGGAAGAGGTGACCGATGGTGCCATCTCGGCCCAGGCCATGGGCATGGCGCTCTCGGCGGGTGTGTCCATTTCGGTGGGGCTGGCCATGGTGCGGGTGCTCACCGGCATTTCCATCCTGTGGTTCCTTATCCCGGGCTATGCGGTGGCCATCGGCATCTCCTTTGTGGTGCCCAAGCTGTTCACCGCCATTGCTTTTGACGCCGGCGGCGTGGCCTCTGGTCCCATGACGGCCACCTTCCTGCTGCCGCTGGCACAGGGAGCCTGCGTGGCCGTGGGCGGCAACATCGTTACGGACGCCTTTGGCGTGGTGGCCATGGTGGCCATGACGCCGCTCATTACGGTGCAGCTGATGGGCCTTGCCGCTCAGATCAAAACCGGACGGCGCAGGGCTGCCCGTGCCGTCGAACCCGCGCTGGCCGGGGTGGCAGCCTATGCCGACTGGCCGGATGACGACATCATTGAACTGTAAGGAGGGCAAGCGCTGTGAGTTCGCTGTTTCTGATGAGCACCATCACCGACCGCCGCACTGCCGATGCCTTTCTGCAGTTGTATGAGGCCCACGGTGTGAACGTGACCCTGCGCACGGTGGGCACCGGCACGGCGGTGCAGGAGACCCTTTCCACCCTGGGACTGGAAAAGACCGAAAAAGCTGTGCTGCTGGCGGTGGTCACAGCCCAGACCTGGCAGGAGGTGCAGCGGGACCTGCGCCGCAAAATGCGCATCGACGTGCCGGGCACCGGCATTGCATTCACCGTGCCGCTGAGCAGCATCGGCGGAAAACGGGCCCTTGGGTTCCTCACGGAGCACCAGACCCTGACCTGGAAGGAGGAGAGTACCTTGAAGGATACCCGCTATGAACTGCTGCTGGTGATCGCAAATCAGGGCTACACCGGTTCCATCATGGACGCGGCCCGCGCAGCCGGTGCCGGCGGCGGCACCGTGATCCACGCAAAGGGCACCGGCATGGAAGGGGCAGCTCCCTTTCTGGGCATGGAACTGGTGAACGAGAAGGAGCTGGTGCTCATCGTGAGCCGTACCGCGCAGAAGAACCGGATCATGAAAGCCATCATGGACGGGGCCGACCGCAGGGCGGGGGCCATCGTGTTCTCGCTGCCGGTCACCGACACCGCCGGTCTGCGCCTGCTGGAAGAGGAAGAACCGGCTACAAAATAATCAAAAAAGGATGAATATTCTCCACGTTTGTCGGCAAAAGCTTGATAAACGTGGAGTTTTTCGTTATGATAGAAGAAAGTGATTCAAGAACAGAGGTGTAAAGATGATTCAACTTTCATATAAGCAGCAGATCGCCTTCAGCTCGCTGTCCATCATTGCGGGCAACGCACTGTACGCGCTGACGGTCGTGCTGTTTCTGGTGCCGTCCGGGCTGATCACCGGCGGCGCCACCGGCATCGCACTGGGGGTCAACCGTGTGCTGGGCCTGCCGGTGTCCGGGGTGCTGTTTGCCATCAACATCAGCATGCTGGTGCTGGGCTGGATGGTACTGGGCAGCCGCTTTGCCCTTACCACCATTGCCAGCACCATCCTCAGCCCGCTGTTTCTGGCCCTGTGGGAGCGGGTGTTTGCAGATTTTGTGCTCACCGATGATCTGGTGCTCAACACCATCTTTGCCGGTCTGGGCGTGGGCATCTCGCTGGGCATCACCATCCGTGCCGGTGCTTCCACCGGCGGCATGGACATCCCTCCGCTGGTGCTCAACAAGTGGTTCCACCTGCCGGTGTCGGCGACCATGATGGTGTTCGACCTGATCATTCTGGCGGTGCAGGCGGCGTTCAGCCCGCTGCAGCAGTGCCTGTACGGCATCGTGATGGTCATCGTGTACACCGTTGTGCTGGACAAAGTGCTCATTTTCGGTTCCACCCGTACCGAGGTCAAGATCATCAGTCAGCATGCGGACGAGATCCGGGAAGCCATTTTCTCCCAGCTGGACCGCGGCGTGACCATCCTGCACGGTGAGGGCGGCTATAGCCGGAACAGCGAACAAGTGCTGCTGAGTGTTATCAGCAACCGGCAGCTGCCCAAGCTGGAAAAGATCGCCCACCTGATCGACCCCACCTGCTTCATGATCGTGAGCCATGTGACCGAAGTAAGCGGCCGCGGCTTCTCGCTGGAAAAGGATTACAAGGAGGAGGGCTGATTTTGCCCGCAGATACTTGCAAAATACAGGCCAGTTGGGGTATAGTATAGAAGAACGGTAGGTTTTGCCGTACATTACCCGATCAAGAAAGGAAATCCATCATGTTTGATATTTTCAATATGCTCAAAAAAGAAGAGAACGCTGCCCCCAAGCAGGTCACCCGTGACACCATCATCGGCGACATTCTGGACATGGACCAGAGCACTGCTCCCTACTTCATGGAGATCGGCATGCACTGCCTGGGCTGCCCTGCCTCCCGTGGGGAGAGCCTGGAGGAGGCCTGCGCTGTGCACGGTGTGGACTGCGATGAGCTGATTGCAAAGCTCAACGAGCACCTGGGCGCAAAGAAGGCCTAAGTTGCTGCCTACACTGGATGCGCGTCTGACGGCGGCGGCAGAACTGGTGCGCCCCGGGCAGCCGGTGGCAGACATCGGCTGCGACCACGGCAAGCTGACGGCGGTGCTGGCTGCTTCGGGCCGGTACCCCAAGGTCATCGGGGCCGACCTGCGCCCCGGCCCGCTGTCCAAAGCCCGGCAGACGCTGGAACATGCCAATTGTCAAGACCGCGCTGAGCTGAGGCTCGGCGACGGTCTTTCTGTGTTGTCGGCCGGTGAGGTGGGCAGCATCGTGCTGGCGGGCGTCTCGGCCCAGACCACCTGGGAGATCCTGGAAAAGGCCCCGTGGGTGTTCACGGTGGGTGGGCCGCGGATCATCATGATCCCGGCTACCCGTCACAGTGAACTGCGCCGCTGGCTGTGGACCCATGGCTTTGCTTTTGTGGCCGACTGCCCCGTGCAGGCGGCAGGCCGCTGGTATGCCGTGATGGCAGCCGAGTACACCGGGGAGCGGCACGAGCCGACCTTTTCCGAGTGTCTGCTGGGCGGCACCGGCAGCTGGCCGGAGGGCGCGGGCTATGCGGCCTGGCAGAAGGCCAAGCTCCCCCGTATGCGCCTTGGTGTACCGGACGGCACCCCGCTGGCAGACGAGATCGACCGACTTTTGAAAGAGGAGACCGGACTATGACGACCGTACAGCAGCTCTATGAAGCCATGCAGCGCATCGCGCCGCTGGAATTGGCAGAAAGCTGGGACAATCCCGGCCTGCTGGTGGACTGCGCCGGGGAAGTGACCCGGGTGCTGGTCACGCTGGACATCACCCCGGAGGTGGTGGCAGAGGCCGCCGCGAAGCACTGCGAAGCCATCGTGGCGCACCACCCGGTCATCTTTGACCCACTCAAAAAGCTGGGGCCGCAGGATGTGCCGTTCCAGCTGGTGCGGGCGGGCATCTCGGCCATCTGCATGCATACCAATCTGGATGCGGCTGCCGGCGGCGTCAACGAGGTGCTGGCCGGTATCTTTGGCATGCAGGACCCGGAGCCCTTTGCCGAGGGCTGCGGCCGGGTGGGCAGCATTGAACCCATCACGGTGCCGCAGCTAGCCTGCAAGGCACAGCAGGAGCTGGCCGCCCGCTGCAATGCACCGGACGTCGGCCCGGCGGTGCAGGTCAAGTTTGCCGACACCGGCAAACCGGTGCGGCGGCTGGCCGTCATCAGCGGTGCAGGCGGCAGCCTGTTTGAAGAGGCCCTTGCCATGGGTGCGGACTGCCTGCTGACCGGCGAGGCAAATCACCACCACGCCTGTGATGCAAAGCGGCTGGGCCTGTCGCTGATCGCGGCGGGGCACTACGCCACGGAGTTCCCGGTGACCGCTGCCGTGGCAGAGAAGCTGCGTGCTGCTCTGCCCGGCGTGGAAGTGCTGGTGAGCACAGCCAACAAGGACCCGTATACTTATTTATAATAGGGGAGGGCTGTAGCTTTCCGCAACGGCCCCTTTCGTGAAAAAGCAATCGGAGCAGCCCGCAGGCTGCTCCGATTGCAATTAAAAAAGAACATTCCGCTGAATATGGCCAAAGCGAACGCGGAGGCCATTTTAATGATAAGAACGAGGTAACACACATGGCATTGGATGCCGCGACACTGGAACTGACGGCCCGGGAACTGAAAACCGTTCTGGCCGACGCCAAGATCGCAAAATTGTTTGAACCGACCCGCGATGAGCTGGTCATTACCCTGCGCACCCGCACGGACACCTACGCGCTGCTGCTGTCGGCCCGCAGCGGTTCCGCCCGGGTCTGCCTGACCGAAGAGACCTTTGAAAACCCGGAGACGCCGCCCTCCTTCTGCATGCTGATGCGCAAGCACCTCACCGGCGGCAAGCTGCTGGATGTGCACATGGAGCCGGGAGACCGCATCGTCTACTTCGACTTCCAGTGCACCAACGAGATGGGCGACCTGGTGCGCAACACCCTGTGCGCCGAGCTCATGGGCCGCTACTCCAATCTGGTGCTGGTACAGAACGGCAAGATCATCGACGCCCTCAAGCGGGTGGATTTTGAGGACAGCGACATCCGGCAGCTGCTGCCGGGCCTGACCTACACCACGCCGCCCAAACCGGCCCGGCCGGATTTTCTGCAGGTAAGCTCTGCGTCCATCGTGGCAGCGGCCTGCCAGCGGGACCTGCCGGTGGCGGATGCCCTGAATAAAACGGTGGCCGGGGTCGGCCCGGTGGTCTGCCGCGAAGCCGCCTGGCGCGCCTTTGACGGGGAACACCTGCTGGCCAACGAGCTGACCGAGGAGCAAAAGCGCAGCCTGATGGCGGCTATCGACCAGCTGAAAGAGCTCCACGACAAGGGCGGCTGCCCCTGCAGCGTGACCGACCCGGACGGCAAACCGGTGGAGTTCACCTTCTTCCGTCCGCAGCAGTACGGCGAAAACTACGCGGTGAAGGAATGGCCGTCCTTCAACGCGATGCTAGAGGGCTACTACGCCGAGAAGGACCGCGCCGAGCGCCTGCGTACCAAGAGCAAGGAGCTGCACAAGGCTGTGCACAACATGTACGAGCGTGCCGTCCGCAAGCAGGCTGCCCGGCAGGAAGAGCTGGCCGCCAGCGGCAAAAGCGAAAAGCTGCGCCTGTACGGCGAGCTGCTGTCCGCCAACCTGTATCTGGCCCAGAAGGGCATGAAGAGCATCACGGTGCCCAACTGGTACGATGAGGGCAACGAGGTGACCATCCCGCTGGACCTGCGGTTCACCCCCAGCCAGAACGCCCAGAACTTCTTTAAAAACTACAAGAAGAAGCAGACCGCCGCCCGGATGCTGGTGGACCTGCTGGCCGAGGGCGAAAAAGAGATCGCCTATCTGGAAACGGTGCTTTACGAGGTGGAAACGGCTTCCGGCGAGGCGGCCCTCAACGAGATCCGGGCAGAGCTCAAGAGCCAGGGCTATCTGAAGTACTACAAGCAGCGCGACAAGCGCCAGAAGCCTGCGGATTTCCTGCGGTTCACCTCCAGCGACGGGTTCGAGATCCTGGTGGGCCGCAACAACGCCCAGAACGACAAGCTTACCCTGCACACCGCCCGCGGCAAGGACCTGTGGTTCCATGTGCAGAAAGCTCCCGGCAGCCATGTGGTGGTCATGAGCCACGGTGAGGACATCCCAGACACCACCCAGCAGGAGGCCGCCGAGCTGGCAGTCATCCACTCCAGCGCCTACAAGGCGGGCACCGGTGCCAAGGTGGCGGTGGATACCACCGAGGTGAAGAACATCTGGAAAGCCAACGGCGCCAAGCCCGGCATGGTGCTGTATGAGGTGTACACCACCGTGTACATCACCCCGCGGGAGGGGCTGGCCGAACAGTTGAAAACCACCCTGCAGAAACGATAAAGCATTCCGGCTCCCCGCTGTATGGCGGGGAGCCTTTTGATTTGCTAGGAAAAGTGACAAATTGCCGGAAGCGACTTTCGTGCACAGTGCTGAAATCCGCAAGCTGGCTTGACAGCTGCGGAAGGTGGGTGTAAATTGAACCTAACTAGGGAAAAAACCTGGAAATATGCGGAACTAGCACACACCAAGAAAGTGAGGTATTGCACGATGAGACAAAAATCAAGAAAACTGAAAGCAGCGTTTGCGGCGCTGGCACTGAGCGTGGCCCTTCTGGCCCAGCCGTTGACAGCCAGTGCATGGATGCTGGATGCGGAACAGCAGCAGCTGGTGGACAACCTGACATCGGGCCAGGAGGCTCTGCTGCTGGGCAACTACGCACAGGCGGTCAACGATCTGAGCCGTGCCGTGGAACTGAACAGCAACAGTGTCAGCGCTTACTACTATCGCGCTAAAGCACTGCAGTATATGGGCCGCAGCACAGATGCCGCAGCGGACTACAGCCGTGTGGCAGTAATGACCCGCAATGGAAACTATGGCAGCCGGTATTCTGATGCACAATCGCTGGCGCTCCAGCTGGGTGCTACCAGCGTGGGCACTTCGGTGTTCGGCAATGTACTCAGCGGTGCTGCGGCCGGTGCACAGGTCACCGGCCCGGACGGTCAGCAGCGGCAGGCCACCGCAGAGGAAGCAGCTGCGGTCAAACAGGTGATGGATGCCTATACGCAGCCGGTGCTGGACAGCGCTTATCAGCAGCAGTTTGCAGACCTGACGGATCATGCCGGTGTACAGGAAGTGGTCAACAAGCGTACCGCTGCCCTGACAGCTACCGAGGAGACTTATGGGACCACCGACAAGGAGACGATCTACTGTGGCAGCGGCCGTACCGGCATCTGCATCGATGGCTCTGATACCATTGAGATCGAGAAGAAGGCCCCCACGGCCAGCGATCTGGTGGAGCAGGTGGTGGATGAACTGAACCCGCTCTCCGCATGGATGAAGGATGACAAGCCCACCGACCACGCACCCCGCTATGAAAAGGTCGCTTACAGCCTGTCCAACCCTTACACTTCCATCACCATCGAGCAGGCGACCAAGAAGAACGGCACCAACAAGATCAAGATCCATGTGCCGGTGGGCACGCAGGTCAAGGTGCTCTCCAACACCAGCGACGGCGTGAGCGTGGGTGTGAGCTACCACACCTTCACTGTGAGCCGCGGCGAAAAGATCCAGACCAGCACCCTCTCCGGCAGCATCGTCTTTGTGGGCGAGTGACGGAGCAGATATTTTGCTTGAACGGCAGGGCCGGAACGCCAGGAGCGTTCCGGCTCTGCTTCTCCTTATATATAGGTATAAAGCCCAGCCGCAAAGGCCATACTACCTCTGCTGCCGGGGCACGGCGGAGTTTTCCACCCGTAAAATGGGATGGGATTGTGCATCTTGCACAGAAAAAACGCGATTCCACAAAACAGAGAAAATAAAAAAGAAAATTCGTTCTTTTTTCTAAAAAACACTTGCCAAATGCACGAAGGTGTGATAGAATAATTCTCGGCTGCAAAGGGCTTGTGCGATACAAGTCGTGCAGGCCAGCGATATGCGTAGATGCGGGAGGTTGTCATCCGGCGATAGCTGCGATGGGTTATTTCCGCGGAGTATGTCCGATCTTAGAACCGGGCGAAAGAATTACTGACAGCGATGGAATACGTTCCCTCGGCAGAGAAGTTACTCCTCTGCGAAACGGGCGGAACCAATGTTCGGATTTGATTTGCTAATATGTTTCCGGGAGAACTGCCATGCGGTTCACCGGTTTTTATAGTGCCAAATC
>CDZW01009578.1_pt1 | contig 29863 bp, 20 predicted proteins | sample 557511 | NCBI WGS metagenome assembly CDZW01 (sample SAMEA3182067, study PRJEB8094) | gut metagenome | biome: human; feature: gut; material: Stool; isolation source: human stools | place: Canada | collected 2013-03-05 | reverse complement strand
CCAGAGGCGCTGCCTCTGGACTCCGCAAGGGGGAATTTCCCCCTTGACCCCTTTCGCGCGATTGAGTTGACTTCACTACCATAATTCTTCCGCGTGTTTAGCCTTTTGGCGCTTCGCCTAAAACCCTTTTCTATACTCGCACAAACGCCTTTACCGTCGCCAGACGCTTCCCAACGCTCTTCCCATACGGTGCAACCGTATACCTTCCCACCGCCGCCGGAACAATAAACGTCTCCGCATAGTGCACCACAAACGGCGCAAATTTCCCCTCCGGACTCTCTACCACCGCTTCTTCACCTTCCACCAGATTCAGCACATTCACGCTTCCGCCCGTCTCATGCTCCACCTTCCGGTCAAACCAGTGCCGCCGCGTCTCAATGAACTCCCGCTCGTGCAGCCCGGTGCGTTCCTCGCGGATGCCCTCTTCCTCGTGAATCACCTCCACGCGGTTGACAAGATTTTTCTGCACCCAGTCTGTATCGCGGTCGAACTGAATGTTCTTCATGCCATGCGCAAGGTGAATCGGGCGCGGGCGTCCATCCAGCCCAAGGCGCCCCCAATCCCAGAGCTTGAAGGTGAAGATATAGGGCGTCGCGCTGATTTCCAGCACCATGCAGTCCTTGCCGGAGCAGTGTATTGTTCCGGCGGGAATCAGGAAGTGGTCGTGCTTTTTCGCCGGGATAACGTTGACGAAGCGTTCCGCGTCGAACTGCCCGGTCTGCTGACTGTCTTCCAGCGCCTTCTGGAATTTTTCCGGCTGAATGCCCGTCTTGCAGCCCAGATAGACATGCGTATCGGCGTTTTCCGCCGCGTTGAGGATGTAGTAGCTTTCGTCCTGCGTGTAGTGCATCCCGAACGTGTCCTGAATATACTCGGTCAGCGGATGCACCTGCAAGCTCAGATTTCCGCCGCCGATGGTGTCCAGAAAGTCAAAGCGAATCGGGAATTCCGTGCCGAAGCGCGCGTGAACCTTGTCACCCAAGAGCGCTTTAGCTTCCTCATGCACCAGATTGATGGCGGGCGTTTCCACGACGATGCCATCCACATCCAGCAGGAGGCTGTTTTCCTCTGGCACGCCATCGAAGCTCCATGCGTAATTGGGCTTTTCCGGGTCAAGCCCGCAGACGGACTTCATCCACTGCCCGCCCCAAACGCCGGGGTCGAAATACGGCGCAACGCGGAAGGGCTGCGTGACCGCCTGTTTGAGCGCATCGCGGTAGCAGTCGCCGGTCATCATGCGGGGCATCTCGGCGTCGTTGGTGTCCAGCAGGTAGTCAATATGCGAATGCAGCGTCCGCTTGTGGCGGTCGAGGACGCGCCATTCGATGAAGTAGCCGCGCTTATATTTGCGCAGCGGGTCTTCGTCGTAGTTGTCATTGAGCCAGTTTGCCAGTTTGCCGGAGCGGAAGCGCAGCTGGATTTCCCAGCGCGCCATGTCCGCATACACCAGCACATCGGGATGCTCGCACAGCAACGCCGCGCCGACGCCGAACACCAGCCGGACACCGTGCACCAATGCGATTTCCTGCCGAAGCGCTGCTACCCGTTCCATGTCGAAGAACTGCTCGATGCGGTAGTGCGCCATGATGCCGAACACACGGTCATCGGTCAGGTGGTCTTTCAGCATGGCATTGACCTGCTCTTTGGGGAGCGTCGCCTGTGCCGTGCAGAAGACGTGCGACGGGTTCAGCTGCTCTGTCAGCGCGCTCAGCACGTCCGATTCCCACACGCCGTGATAGCAGTCCACGCAAACGACGGCGTCAGGCTTGCCCGCAATGGCTTTGCGCAGCTGTGCGCCGATAGCTTCCCAGCCCTGCCATGCGCTGACGCCCTTTGTCCGCACATGGAGGACAGGACGCTTGTCGTAATTGCTTTTTCTCATGCCTGCCCCTCCTGAACCAGCGTCGGGACGCCGCCGACGTTCATCAGCCGCGCGGTGAAGCCATGTTCGGCGATGGACGCATAGTCATGTCCCGCGTCGGACGGCCAGCACGCGCCGACGCGCAGGGGCGTATCGCCCGTATTGGCGAGGCGGTGCGCGATGTAGCCGGGGATATAGTGGAGGCTGCCGGGCTGCATCGGCTCGAACCAGCACTTGCCGCTTTCATCCATGAGGATGAGCACGCCCGTGCCCTGAATGCACCAGTAATATTCGCCGCATTCCCGCCGCGCGTGATAATGTCCCTTGGTCATGAAGTATTCGCCGCCGACCTGACCGGGCATGACGTTGCTCGTGCCGAAGAACAGACCGCCGGGCGTGCCGTCTTTGACCGCCATATGGCTCTGAACTTCATAGACGATGGTTGCAGGGTTCATTTGGGCGCGGGTGGCTTCGTCCTGAAATACGTTTTTGAGGTCGCCGAGTGTCCGTTTGGATTCGCTGATATTGTCACCGCGCAGGTAGCCGCTGAGCAGGTCAACCATCGTTCCGTTCATGGTGAGTTTTTTCTCCTTTGTTTGTACTGTTTCTGCATAGTATTGCGCTTTTGGAGCAGAGGATTTCGCCTCTGCGGAGGCGACAAGGGAGCAATAAAAAACAAACGAAGTTTGCAATCACCCCCTTGACCCCTTCGGGTCGCCACTACTGGAGTTGTTTTTTTCCCGAACAAAATAACTGTTTGGTGCCTTAAATCGTCACCGGCGCATCCAGCCCAATGCCGTCCACGGTCAAAATCGGGCGCTCGGTCGTGTGCGCAGTGAAGTCGTCGAAGCCGATGCGGAAGCGGTGAGACCACTGTACCCGCGTCTGCCAGCGCTCGCCGGGGAGGAGCGTGCGGAAGTTGTCGTCGCGCACCAGATTCCATTCGTCCGACGCATCCGTGATGTCCGCAAACAGCACGGCCGTGTCGCCCGTGTTGCGCACCTCAATGACGGCGCTGTCCGGGGACGTTTCCAGCGCCCGCGCGGTCAGGTGTCCGCCATGCAGGGATGCCGCCGCGCGGTAGGGGCGATTGTTCTCGCAGGAGAAGTAGTATTCATTGGCGGCGGTTCTTTCGCCCAACCGCACTGTCAGGCGCACCAGCACCAGTCCATCCGCCGTCTGCGGCATGACGAACGCGACGTCGCCCACGCGGTTGACCGCAGCAGCCGCCAAGTGCGCTGTGCGGGTTTCTTCGGCATAGGTCGCGCCGCCCAGACCACGCACAGACCACGCGACTTCTGCGTTGCCCGCAATGCCGCTGTCCGTCAGCACTGTCAGGGGAAGTTCCACCGCCGTTCCTGCTGTGTAGTCCAAGCGGCGGTAATCCAGCGTTGGATGCAGGGGCGCAAAGGCGTCCTTCGTCCAGTAATACGCCTGTTTCTCATGCCCGTAATAATCGACAATGGACGTGCAGGAGAGATTCGGCCACGGCTCGCTGAGCTGCCAGATGATGCTGCCGCTGTTATGCCACTTGCGGCGCTGGTTGCTCTCCAGAATGAAGCGCAGCCCTTCCGCCTGCATCCACTGGCTGAGGCGGATATAGCGCCGGATGTCCTCCACATGCCCGAACATGGTTTCCTCGCGGTCGTAGGTGCACCACCAGTCGCCGTGGAAGCGCCAGAGGTCGTTGTCCTTCATGCGCTCCGGCTTCGTCGGGCATTTTGACAGCGTCCGCGCAACGGCTTGCATACTGCTCATGCCGTCGCAGCCGAATTCACTGTGCAGCAGACTGTCCGTATCCCCGAAATAGCTGTACTGCCGCCCGTTGCCCTGATACTGCCACCAGCCGTGCACATCATGGCTTCTGCCCGGTGTGCGAGAAATGTGCGCTTCCGGGCCGGAGGGCGACGTCGGCACGAACATCCGCGCCGGGTCAAGCGTCCTAACCAAGTCTGCCAACATCGCGATGTTCTTGTTTTCCAGCGTCACGGGCTTGCGGTTCTCGTCCATCAGCTCGTTGCCGCCGCTCCAAATGACCAGCGATGTGTGATTGCGCTTGACTTTCAGCGCGTGAACCGCTGATTGCCGCAGGAGTGTGAGAAAATGCGGCAGTTCCGACGGAATGTTGTCCACGCCGGAGGAGGACTGAATGAATTCCTGCCAGACCAGCAGACCCAGCTCATCGCAGAGGCGGTAGAACGTTTCCGTCTCAATCACGCCCCCGCCCCAGACGCGCACGATGTTCACATTCAGCCGCTTCGCTTGATGCAGTTGATATGACACCTGTTCCGCCGGAATATCGCCGTAGATATGATCCATCGGCGTGATATTGACGCCCTTCATATAGACGCGCTCGCCGTTCATGATAATGGTATAGGGGAGCGCACCCGCCGGGGCGTCCTCATTCTGAATCATCTCGAAGTGGCGGATGCCTTGGCGCATTGTCCGCTCGTCCAGCACGGTTTCGCCGTTTCGGAGCGTCAGCGTCACGTCATAGAGCGGCTGTTCGCCCAGCCCGTTGGGATACCACAGTTCCGGCGACGGGATGGTCAGCGTTCCAGCGAATACGCCGTCCTGCACAGGCAGTGTCGCAGCGGCTTTCTCTGTGCCGTCTTTTGCGCAGCGTACCGCCACCGTCAACGGCAGATTGCCATCCGCATGGGTCGTGCCGGAAATATGCAGCAGCCCCATGCCGTCCGCTGCGTCCGAATGCACATAAAGGTCGTCCAGCGCGGCTTCGTCCTCCAAAATCAGCGACACATCCTGCCAGATGCCCAGATTGACCAGCCGGGTGCTGAAATCCCACTTATACCCGAAGCGGCTCTTCTGCGTCGAAGTCTGGCTTGTGCGCCCAATCTGCCCCATTTCGTCCGGCGCATGGAGAATCAGCACATCCAGCACGAAATGCTCCGCCGTCTGTAGAAGGTCGGTCACGTCAAAGGCGAAATCCTCATACATGCCCTCGTGTTTGCCCAGCAGATGCCCGTTCAGGTAGACCATGCAGGCATAATCGACACCCTCGAAGTGCAGGAGGGTCTTGCGGTGCGCGGGGATGTCCCGGCGGTCGAACTCGCGGCGGTAAATCCACCAGCGGTTTTCTATCCACTCGCACTTCAAGCTGTTCATGTCCACATAGGGGTGGTCGATATAGCCTGCCTGATACAGCGCGCGCGCCACGCCGCCGGGAACCTGCGCGTCCATCCAGCCGGTCACGCCTTCCAGCGGCTTGCCGGTTTCCATGCTCTTATCGCGCAGCGGCACATAGGATGCTGTGCCTTTGAGCTGCCAAGTGCCGTTTAGGGAAATCTGCTCACGCATGTGTTCGTTCTCCTTTTTCCCGTCTTACCTGATTATCCAGAATTGATACACAGGAATTTCGTCTCTGCGGAGGCGCCGCCACTTTTAGGGTTTACCCCCATCGGTTAACGCCAGAAATAGCTGCTCATACCGCAGCTCGACTTATTTGGAAGTGATATTTCATTCCCACCGCATCGCGCGCCCAAGCGCGGTCTTTTCCGCTTCCGGCGGCAGGGGCGCTTTGTGAATCATCGTCGTCAGACGCTGATGCCACGCAACATCCCGCCACATGCCGCAGAACTGCGGCGCGGCGAAGTTGCTCGTCGCCATCAGCGCCCACTGTCCTGTCTGACACGCCGTCTCTACGCCCAGCGCGCACAGGTCTTTCACCCAGTCCCACGGGAGCATCGGGAAATCCTTGTAGTCCGTGATGCCCCAGCACTCGGTTGTCGCCAGCGGAAGCCCTGCGGCTTTCGCGTCCGCCGCAAGCGTCTGAATGCCGTCCACAAGCAGCTGCTTCCAATAATCTTCCTTGTTGTGGTACACATCCAGCGCGTGGTCAGCCAGCAGGTGATACGCTTCCTCGGTGAATCGCCCGTCCTTCGCCTGACCGACCTCGTGATAGAACTGCTGCTTGTTCAGCTTCGTCATCCAGATATGGTGCTCCGCCAAATCGAAGAAGGAGAGGTCGCGTTCGCGGTAGAAGTGCGTATTCTCGCCGTCGAAGGAAAAGCAGTACGGCAAATCAGGGTATTCTTGACGGACGAGCGCAATCGCCGTGCGCATATAGTCCATCGCGGCGTCGGTATGCCAGCAGCTCCACGTCATCCACGGCGGGTCATTGCGGAAGTACGGCGCCCAGAAGTCGCCGGGGAACTCATTGCAGAGGTCAACATAGAGGATGGTGTCCATCAGCCCAGCGTCCGCAATCAGACGAAGGGTGTCAATCCAGCATTTCGCCATCGCCTGCGGGGTGCTGAGCGCCATGCGGACATTATCGGCGTCTTCGCGGAACCAGCTGCTGAGGGCGACCTTGATGCGGCGCGCGCGGCAGGCTTTCAGGAAGTCGATGAGCGCCGGAAAGAGCCGAACGCGGACTTTATAGGGGCTGCCCCACTCATTGGAATACCAGACAGGCAGGAGCAGCCATTCTTTTTCAGGGGCTTGGGACAGCAGGTGGGGGAATGCGTCGATGCGGACGGCATCATAGCCGCGTTCTTTGACACCGTCGAGGGTAGCGTTCCAGTCCTCGAAGCCTGCGCCGTCCCAGCGGCGTTCAATCCATGAAAAATCCCACATGGTGATGGCGATGGGGTGAATCATGTGTTTTGCCTCCCGTTGATGGGGTTGGGAATGCCTCGGTGCAGCGTCGGAAGGAACGTCCGGTGCTGGACGGAAGCATTCGGGGGAAGTGTGCGGTATTTGCGGGAAATAAGCAGCTTGTTTTTGCTGTAGCCTTTTAGATTTGGCGTACGCTAAAATCGAAAAGCAGGGAGCTTCCATTCTCAGAAAGCTCCCTGCTGCCTGAAAATGCAGACGGGTGATTGCGGGTCGAGCACTGACCCGTGGATGGATTACTTCAGGAATTCTTCCGTCAGTTCCGCAGCCAGCTTGTCGCCTTCTTCGCGATGCTCATTCACGAAGTCGTTCCAAACCGTTTCCGGATTGTCGGAGATGACCGCCTGAATGATGATATCGCGGATATTGTTGATGACGGCAGAACGGAAGGAGTAATACGCTTCGTTCTTGGTGTTGGTCAGGTTATAGTCCGTCGGAGCGAATGTTGCGTTGCTTTCCCACGTCTTCATGTTCGTGGTGAACAGGTCATTGATGATGTAGGAAGAGTATGCGGGGTTGCCGGGGAGGTAGACGTCCAAGCCTTCGAGGACGAAGTACTTCTGGAAGGCGCGCTCCTGCACGATGTAGTACTTGCTGCCGGTGGCGGCGATGTCTGCATCGGTGTAGTTCAGAACGACGTTGCCGTCCGCGTCGTAGTCCCAGTCTTCACCCTTCACGCCGTAAGCGTAGGTTTCAATCTGTTCCTGTTCGAGCAGCCAGTTGCCGACCGCCAGCCAGCGATCCATGACTTCGTCGCGGCAGTTCGCGGAGAAGGCGAACGCAGCCCACCACTCGTCGATCTGGCTGACATGGAACGTGCCGTCGGGCGCTTCGAGGCAGATGATGCCGAGGTCTTCTTCGGTGAAGCCTTCGACGTTGGTCGCGAGGGTACGGGCAGTCGTCTGCAGGATGGTCGCGCCGAGGTTGCCGTACAGGACAGCAGAGCGGCCCGCGAGGAAGCGTTCACGACCCGCGTTGTTGGAGTCGTTGTAGCTGTCCATCGCCAGCAGACCGTCGTCGTAGAGGGTTTTAATCTGCTTGATGGCTTCCAGAGAAGAGGGGTCTTCCGCGCTCCAGCGATACTGGCCATCCACGATGTCGAAGGAGCCGATGCGCTGATTCCACAGCTGCGCCAGCATCGCCCAGTGCTTGCCGCCGTTGTCCAAATCAAGCGGAACGAGCTTATCGCCCATGTGGCCCGGATCCTTTTCCTTCACGTCACGCAGGTATGCCACGAATTCGTCGTAGGTCAAGGTCTGGACAGGCGCCCAGTCATAGCCCATCGCCTTCGCCCAGTCGCGGCGATACGCGAACATGTAGGTGGTGTAGAGGTTGACGGGGTTGCTGTTCTTAATCTTGGGGAAGGTGTACAGCTTGCCATCGACGCGGAACTGGTCGAAGCAGGTGTAGCTGTTGATGAGCTTTTCCAGATTCGGGTACGCAGACATGTCGTCCGGCAGCGCCTTGAACACGCCCTCTTCCACCCATTCGAGGTACTCATCCTTATTCAGGTTGTACCACGCGATGACTTCCGGCAGACTCTGGGTGTATGCCAGCGTGCGGGTGGATTCATCCCAAGAATCCCACGCGACAAGCTGGATTTCAAAGTCGAAGTTGAACTTCTCCATCGCCTGCTTCACCAGCGGCCAGTTGAACATGTCGTCCGAGCCGTCGATGGTGAAGACCTTGAAGGTCAGGTGCTCGGCGTAGGGATTCTCTTCCGCCAATGCGGGCGTTGCAGCCAGCATGATGGGGAGAATCATTGCCAGAGACAGAACCAGAGACAGGAACCGTTTCATGTAGGAATACCTCCTTTTTTATCTCCTATCATCCTTTGCCGGATGAATAGAAATCAACGGAAAGAGAAAAGTGCTGTTCCGACCTTATACTATTTCCAGATTCACCTGCGCCATCTGCTTGCGCCTTTTCCGTTCTGGCGTCCGGTCGTTCCATTTAGCGTAGCGCTGCTACGCTGCATTCCACTCCCGTTAGCCAGAGCGAAAAATTCGCGGCGCATCTTGGTGCATTTTTATCTGGAAATAGTATTAAGACTTAATCGCCCCAATCATAACGCCCTTTGCAAAATACTTTTGCAGGAAAGGATACACGCACATGATGGGCAACATCGTCACAATCACCGCCGCCGCCTTCATGCCGTCGGCGTATGTGCGGCGCCCCAGCTCCGCCGGAACATCCGCCGCCAGCGCACTGCTCGTCCACAGAATCTGCCGCAGTTCCAGCTGCATCGGCCACATCTTGCTGTCGAGAAACAACAGGTTGCTCCAGAACCATTCGTTCCAGCGGTCAACGATGAAGTATAGCGTCACCGTTGCCAGTGCGGGCTTCATCAGCGGCAGGTCAATCTGCCAGAAGATGCGGAAAGGGCTTGCACCGTCGAGCATTGCCGCTTCTTCCAAATCCGGGGGCAGAGACTCGAAGAAGTTGCGCAGGATAATCATGTTGAACGCATTGAACGCCAGCGCAATGACCACGGCGAAGCGGTTGCCGTACAGCCCCAAGTTCTTAACCAGCAGGAAGAAGGGGACAACGCCGCCGCCGAAGTACATGGTGAAGACAATCATGTTCTGAAACAGCGCGCGTCCGGGGTAGTTCTTCTTGCTCAGCCCATACGCCAAGGTTGTGGCGAGAAACATGCTGAAAAGCGTACCTGTCACCGTGTACAGCACGGAGTTGAAGAACGAGCGCAGCAGGCCCGTGCCGACGAAGATGTCGCGGTAGTTGCCTGTAGTCGGGCTCTGCGGCCAGAGCGTCGTGCCGTTCATGATGAATTCCTGCTGTGTGAGGAAGGAACGGACGATGGTGTAGTAGAAGGGGACGATGACGATGAACGCCAGAATCAGCAGGAAGATGATGTTGAAGACATCGAACGCCGTCGTTTTTTGGAGCTTGCGTTTCTTCCGCGCGATTTCCCGTTCAAGCTGTTTCTCCGCTTTTTTCGAGGAAATTGCTGTCATTACATGATGCCTCCTTCCCCAAGTGCTTTCGCCAGCTTGTTTGCCAGCAGCAGGAAAGCGAAGTTGATGACGGATTTCGACAAGCCGATCGCGGTGGAGAAGCCGTATTTCGGTTTTTCCTGGAAGGTGATGCGGTAGATGTAGGTGTCAATCGTCTCCGCCGCGTCGCGCACAACCGCATTGGTCATGTTCAGGATTTGGTCATAGCCCTTGCTCATGATGCCGCCGAACGCCAGAATGAGCAGAATCACCGCCGTCGAGCGGATTTCCGGCCATGTGATGTACCACATCTTGTGGAAGCGGTTCGCGCCGTCCACCTCGGCGGCTTCGTAGAGTTCCGGGCTGATGCCCGCGATGCCCGCCAGATACAGGATGGCTGACCAGCCAGTTCCCTTCCAGATACTTGTCGCATACAGCAGAGGACGAATCAGACTCTTGTCCGTCAAGAAGCCGTATGTCTGTCCTCCGGATGCGCGAATCAGGCTGTTGATGACGCCCTCGCCTGCGAAAATCGTCGTCATCAAGCCACCGACGATAACCCAGCTTAGGAAGTTCGGGAAGGTGTAAATCACCTGCAAGGTATTCTTGTAGTGCCGACTCCGCAGTTCGTTGAGCAGCAGCGCCAGAATGATCGGGCCGGGGAAGCCGGTAATGATGTACGCCAGTCCCATGCGGATGGTGTTGAAGAACGCCGCGTTGAACTTCTTGTCCTTGAACATCATCGCGAAGTTATTATACCACGGATTCGCCCACGGACTGCCCAGAATGCCCTTGCTGATCTTGTAGTCCTTGAAGGCGACCACCAGACCATACATCGGGCCGTAGCAGAACAGCAGGACGAACGCAATGCCCGGCAGCAGGAAAAGATACACCCAGCGGTTTTTCCAGATCCGCTTGCCCAAGGACTGCCGACGCCCTGATTCAATCATCGCATGTTCTTTCGCCATGCCATCAGCCACCCGCTTTCTCGTTTTTGTTCATGGCTTTATTTTATCGCTTTTTGGCCGAAAAGGAATGCATTGTTTTCGGTTTGCACCCTCAATATTTTCGGTTTGGCTGTATTTAGACCAGATTCTCCATCTTTGGCAGTGGACAAGCGAAATCATCCCTGCTATAATAAGAACACCTTCCTGCTAAATAGGATTGCTTTCATAAGTTTCTGGTCGTACTCCCGATGAAGCCGTTCGGGAGGAAGGAGGACGAAATTTGTACCGCATTCTGATTGTTGATGACGAGCCGATGGCGCTGTATTCCACCGCGCACACCTTCCCGTGGGCGGACTGGGGCTTTGATCCGCCCGTGCTGATGACGGAAGCGCCCGCTGCGCTGGACAAGCTGCGCACGGAACGCTTCGACGCCGCGATTGTGGACATTCGGATGCCGCAGATGACGGGCATTGACCTGATTCGCCTGTCCGGGGAAGCGGGCTTGCAGACGGTGTTCATCGTCCTGAGCGGGTATTCCGATTTCAGCTATGTGCAGACAGCGCTGCGGCTGTCTACATTCGACTACTGCCTGAAACCGATTTTGCCCGATGCGGCGCAGGCTGCACTGGAACGCTTGTCGGGCCGCATCCACGACATTCGTGTGGGGAGCGACCCGGCGTTTCTGGCGACGCTGAGCAGTACAGCGCCGCTCAAACCGCTTTTTACGCAGCGCGGACTGCCCGTGCCGGAAGGGATGTTGTCCATGGTGCTGTTGTCCGCGGAGAAGCCAGAGACGCTTCCGCCGCTGCTGAACGGGTTTCAGGCGTCTCTGTCCTTCTGGGTGGACGCGAACGAAGTCCTGCTGTTCACGCCGATGCCGGAGCAGGCGCTGCTGTCCGCCCTGCCGAAGTCGCCCGACGTGCGTGTGTGCTACACTGTGCCTGTATTGCAGGACATCCTCAATCCCGTTCGGCAATTGCAGCTGCTTCGGCAGACGATGGCGGAGGTGCAGCCTGGTCAGGCGCCGGTATCCATCTACGTCAACGACTGCAGTCCGACGTTTTTCGACATGCTGAACTACGTCGATGAGCATTTGAGCGACGACTTGTCCCTCCAAAGGCTTTCGGCGCAGTTCCACCTGAACTACACCTATTGTAGTGAGTTGTTTCGCGCCATCACGGGCGCGACGTTCACTAAGTACCTATCCAGCCACCGCATGGAGCGTGCGCGGACGCTGATTATCACGACACCCATGAGCATCTCCGAAATCGCGCGGCAGACAGGGTACAGCAACTACAATCACTTTTCCGCCACCTTCAAAACATATTTCGGGCAGACGCCGGGCGCGTACCGCACAGCGCATCAGGAAGGGAGTGTGCGCTGACATATGCGCAAGCATTTCAGTTCTCTGCGCAGCCAGATGACGCTGCTGACGACCGGCACGGTGCTGGCGGTGGTGATTCTGGCGACGGTGTTTTACAGCAGCGCCCAGCGGATGTCTGAGAAGAAAGCAGCGACGTTCGTGCATTCGATGCTCGTGCAGCTGGGCGACAGCCTTGACCGCATCGGCAACGAAATGTCCTACTTGGGCAACGCCCTCCATTCCAACGAGGTCTTGCAGCAGTATTATCACGCGCCGACAGCGATACAACGAATGCAGTACGGCAAAAGTTTCATTGATTTTACTTCCAGCCTGCTCAACCACAGCACCACGGTCAGCCACATCGTCATCGTCAACAACGACCAGAGTATCCTCAGCCCGACGGAGCGGAACATCATTGCGCTGGACACGCTGGATTCCAAGTATCACCTGTTTGAAAGCGACAATCTGTCTTCCGGTTTTTACGGGCCAGCATTCGATACCTTCACGAACAGGAACTTTTTCGCATACGTTCAGCCGGTCTACAACACCCGGCAGGGCGCACGCTTCCGGCAGAAGTTAGGCACCTGCGTCATCTTCGCCCGCCTTGACCTGCTGCAATCCACGCTGCGCAGCGCCCTGCCGACGCCCGGTGCAGCGCTGATGCTCATCGAGCAGGACGAACAGATTATCCTCTGCTGCGACGCAGACGGGAACACGCTGTCCCTGCTGCCCGAATCGTTCTGCAGCGACATGGCGGACGGCTTGCAGCACAGCCTGACGCTCAACAAGACGACATACCTGACGGATTCGCTGCTGCTCTCATCGATGGGCTGGCGGCTGGTCAGCCTCGTGCCGGAGGACGAAATCGCGGCAGACCTGATGCCGCTGCTCTGGCTGGGGATGCTGATATGCGTCGTGTTCGCCATCTGCATCGGTGTGTGGAACCTGCACATCCAGCGCAGCATCATGGCGCCGGTGAAACAGCTGACCGCCTTCATCGAAAATGACTTGGACGACAAGCTGCAAAACCGCATCCACATCAGCACCAGCAGCGAAATGGAACTGTTCTGTCAGGAAATCAACACGCTGCTGGACAAGGTGTCTGAAATGACGGCGGAGCGGCTGCAAGATCAGACGCGGCTCTACGAGATGAATCTGGCGAAGAAGCGTGCGGAGCTGTCCGCCCTGCAAAGCCAGATTAACCCGCATTTCCTCTACAACACGCTGGACTGCATCCGCGGGTACGGGTACATGCTGAACAGCAGCGAAATCGTGTCGATTACCAACGCCCTATCCTCCATCATGCGCTACTGCATCAAGGGCGCGGACATCGTCGCGCTGCGCAAGGAAATGACCATTGTCAACTACTATCTGGACATCATCCGCATCCGCTTCCCGAACCGCTTCAACTACGTTTTCGACGTAGATCCGGCGCTCGAAGACCTCGCGATTCCGCGTTTCATCATCCAGCCCGTGGTGGAAAACGCGATTTATCACGGGCTGGAATCGCGCTTGGAGAAAGGGACGCTGACGATTTCCTGCCACACGACGGAGACGGGAGGCTGCGCGCTGTGCGTAACGGACGATGGCGTGGGGATTCCCCCGGAGCGGCTGGCGGAAATTCACCGGAAGCTGTCCGACAAGAGTATGCAGAACGTGCTGAACGTCCCGGCGGGGAACAGTCTGGCGCTTGTGAACATCCATAACCGCCTGCGCAATCTCTACGGCGCAAATTACGGGCTGGACATCGTCTGTCCCCCGGAGGGCGGAACGCGCGTCACGCTGCACCTGCCGATGGTGCTGGTGCAGACAGAAACAGAACAGGGAGGTCACATCTCATGAACCTGATGAACATCGAACAGAATGCCGAAAACCTGCGGCTGCTGGGGCTGATTGTCGCCCAGCGCGGCGAAACAATCTATCAGCACAACTGGGACAGCCCGTGCCGCCGCCTGCTGTTCTCTGCCAGCAAGAGCTTCACCGGGGCGGCAGTCGGTTTCGCGGTTCAGGAGGGGTTATTGCGCCTTGACGACCGCCTGATTGAACTGTTCCCGGACGAAGCGCCGGAAAATCCCTCGGAGAACCTTTGCCGCGCCACGATTCGTGATGCGCTGACGATGTGCATCGGGCAGTCGCGCGGGTACTTGATGGGCGCACAGCGCGTCGGCATGGCGGAAGAAGACTGGGCGAAAGCAGTGCTGGCGCTGCCGTTTGACGAAGCGCCGGGGACGCACTTTGTGTACAGCAACGTCGGGCCGTATCTGGCGGGGCTGGCGGTGCAGAAGCGCGCCGGGTGCGACCTTGTGGATTACCTGATGCCGCGGCTGTTTGCGCCGCTGGGGATTCAGCGCACGGTCTGGGAGGTTGATCCGCTGGGGCGGACGTTCGGCGCAGCGGGGCTGCTGCTGGCGCTGCCAGAGCTGCACAAGCTGGGACTGCTCTATCAGCAGGGCGGGCAATGGCAGGGAAAACAGCTGCTTGACCCCAATTGGGTGCGCGAAAGCGGCAGCAAGCAGGTCGAAAACGAGGAAGACGGCTACGGCTACCTGTTCTGGCGCGGAAAGTACGATTCGTACCGCGCGGACGGGCTGTATGGGCAGTACAGCGTCATTCTGCCGGCGCAGGAGGCAGTCATCACCTGCACGGCGGAAAGCCGGAATCAGAAGCAGCTGCTGGAAACGCTCTTGGATGCCATCGTACCACAATTATAACGGAGGACACCCGCATGTACACGCCCGATTTGCTCACCATGACCGACGGCACGCCCGTCACGTCATCCGCGCAGTGGGAGGCGCGCCGGGGGGAACTGCTGAACATCCTCGCGCGGGAGCAGTACGGCACGTTTCTGCCGCCGTCCACCGCATCCGCGCGGGTAATGGCGCCGTCAACGCCCGCCTGCGCCGGACACGCCTTGCAGGAGACGCTCGAAGTCCGCTTTGATACCCCGGCAGGGGAATTTGCCTTTCCGCTGCGGTTTCTCTATCCGGCGGACGGTCAGGCGCATCCGCTGTTTTTGCTGCTGAATTTCCGTCCGCTCATTCCGGACATCTACTGTCCGGCGGAGGAAATCCTCGACAACGGCTTTGCACTGGCGGTCGTGTGCTACACAGACATTACGGCGGACGATGGCGACTGGGGCAGCGGGCTATGCGGGCATTATCCGCGGAAGCATCCCGACACCGACCCCGGCAAGCTCGTTTTCTGGGCATACGCTGCCAGCCGCGCGCTGGATGTGCTGACGTTTCGCCCGGAGGTGGATGCGCGGAATATCGCCGTGATTGGGCATTCGCGGCTGGGCAAAGCGGCGCTGCTCTGCGGCGCGCAGGATGCCCGTGTGCGCTTCACCTGCGCCAACGATGCCGGATGCGGCGGCGACGCGCTGGAACAGACCAAGCACCCCGGCGCGGAGGATTACGCGGCGATGGCGCGCAGCTTCCCGTACTGGTTCTGCGGCAATCGCAGCCGCTACATCGACCACCCGGAGGAGCGCCCCTATGATCAGCACTTTCTGCTTGGCGCCATCGCCCCGCGCTTCGCCGCCGTCAGCAGCGCGTCGCTTGACCGCTGGGCTGACCCATATTCGCAGCAGCTTTGCTGTGCCGCCGCGTCGCCCGCGTGGAAGCTGCACGGACTGCGCGGCTTTGTGGGTACAGAATCACCCGCCGCGGTCGGTGCGGCGTACCCGGAGGGGCATGTCGCGTACCATCTGCGCGGTGGGCTGCACTATCTGAGCCGTCAGGACTGGCTGTTCTATATGGATTTCGTTCGTCGGCACAAGGGGGAAACGGTATGAAGACGCTGTGCGTTGATTTAGGCGGCTCGCGGGTGAAACTGGCGCTGATGACGGCGGACAGTCACCCGCAGCCGGACGTGTTCGAGGTGGATTCGCGTGCGCCGCTTGCGCAGACGCTCTCGCTCGTCGCGCAGCATGCCGCCGCATGGGGACAGCCCGATGCCGTGTCGATTGCACTGCCCTGCGTGGTCTGCCGTGGAACGGTCATTGCCTGCAACGGCAAATACACGGATGCAGTCGGTTTTGACTGGATGCGCTGGTCACAGAAGACATTCGGCGCGCCCGTTTTCCTGATGAACGATGCTGCTGCTGCACTGCTGGGCGAAATGCGCTGCGGTGCGGCGAAAGACACGGACGCCGCCGCCATCCTCATGATTGGTACAGGCATCGGTAGTGCCGCCGCCCAGGACAGGCGCATTCTGACAGGTCGGCACGGCACAATGGGGATGCTCGGCGGTCACATGGCAATTGAGATGCTGCACCCCCGCCGCTGCACTTGCGGCGCGACGGGCTGTTTGGAAGCATGGGCGGGAACTTGGGCGCTGGATGAGATTGCCCGTCAGGAGGATGGGTTTGCGGAAAGTGCCTTGGCGAATGCGAGAAAGGTAGATTACCGCGCGCTGCTGGACGGCGTGGCGCAGGGGGATGCGGTCAGCCTGCGGGTGTTTGAGACGGTTGCGACGGCGCTGGGGATGGGCGCGGTGAATTTGATTCATGCGTATGACCCGGAAGTGCTGCTGCTCAGCGGTGGGCCATGCCATTCGGAAATGCTGATGCGGAGGATTCGGAGATATGTGAGGGAGAATGTGTGGACACCGTGGGGTCAGGTTGATATACGGGTTGCGGAGAACCCGGAGAGGTCGGTATTGCTGGGGCTGATAAGGGAGTAAAGGAAATTTGTGCACCCGCAGGAGCGCCCCCTCAAGCTGCTTTATTCACTGCTTGCACATTGTCGCGCCAGATGGGCGCGGCCAGACAGCATCGGGAGAAACGTTTCTCTCGGTGCTGTTTTTGCGTGCGCCCGGAGGCGCACGCAAAAAAATCCCCCGGCAGTCCTTCAATCAGACCTGCCGGGGGATTCTATATGCTCAAAAATGCGAATGCAGAGAACTCAATTAGTCCTGCTTGTACCGCCACTGGCGCGCGCGGTCGCCCGCGTTCAGGATGCGCTTGCGCATACGCAGGTTCTTCGGGGTGATTTCCAGCAGCTCGTCATCATCGATGAACTCGAGGCACTCTTCCAGCGTCATCGGATGGACGGAAATCAGGCGCATTGCGTCTTCGGAAGCGGAGGCGTTACGCATGTTGGTGACGTGCTTCTGCTTGCAGACGTTGACAACAAGGTCATCCGGGCGGGAGTTCTGACCGACGATCATGCCCTCGTAGACGTTCTGCTGCGCGCCGATGAACAGCGTGCCGCGCTCCTGCGCGTAGAACAGCGCATAGGGGGTGGAAACGCCGCTTTCGTGCGCCACCAGCGCGCCGACGCTGCGGTGCGGAATATCGCCCTTGACCGGCTCGTAGCGCTCGAACACGGCGGACATGATGCCTTCGCCGCGCGTGTCAGTCATGAACTCACTGCGATAGCCGAACAGCCCGCGCGACGGCACAAGGAACTCCAGACGAACGCGATCCTGACCAGACATGTGCTCCAGCGTACCGCGGCGGCGGCCGATTTTCTCGATGACCGCGCCTGCGGAAGCCTGCGGCGTGTCCACGACAAGGCGTTCAATCGGTTCGCACTTCACACCGTCGATTTCGCGGTAAATAACGCGCGGCTTGGAGACGGCGAATTCGTAGCCCTGACGGCGCATGTTTTCAATCAGGATAGACAGATGCAGTTCGCCGCGTCCGCAGACCTCGAACGCATCCGTGCTGTCGGTGTCGCTGACGCGCAGAGAAACGTCCGTCTGCAATTCGCGCATCAGGCGCGCGCGCAGGTGACGGCTTGTGACATAAGTGCCCTCACGGCCCGCGAAGGGAGAATCGTTGACTTGGAACGTCATCGTGACGGTCGGCTCGCTGATTTTGACGAACGGCAGACCCTCGATGCACTCCGGCGCGCAGACGGTGTCGCCGATGGACAAATCCGCCGCGCCGGACAGCGCCACGATGTCGCCCATGCGGACTTCTTCCGCGTCCACACGCTTCAGACCGTCGTACTGATACAGGTTGCCCAGACGCCACGGCTGGCTCGTCACGCCGGTCTGTACATTCGTGTGGACGACGTTCATGCCCGCCTTGAACACGCCGCGGGTGATGCGGCCGACGCCGATGCGCCCGACATACTCGGAGTAGTCGATGGTGGAAATCAGCACCTGCGCCGGGCCGTCGGGATCGCCTTCAGGCGCGGGGATGTACTTCAGGATGGCATCGAACAGCGGGCGCAGATCCGTGCCGGGGGTGTCCAGATCCAGCGTCGCCGTACCCTTGCGGGCGGAAACGTAGAGAATCGGGTTTTCGATGGTGCTCTCGTCGGCTTCCAGGTCAATCAGTAGGTCGAGGATTTCGCCCACCACCTCTTCGCAGCGCGCGTCGGGGCGGTCAATCTTGTTGATGACAATCAGCACCTTCAGCTTCAGCTCCAGTGCCTTTTTCAGCACGAAGCGGGTTTGGGGCATCGGGCCTTCAAAGCTGTCCACCAGCAGCAGCACGCCGTCCACCATTTTCAGCACGCGTTCCACTTCGCCGCCGAAGTCCGCGTGACCGGGGGTGTCGACGATGTTGATTTTCGTCTTGCCGTAATGCACGGCGGTGTTCTTCGCCAGAATCGTGATGCCGCGCTCGCGCTCGATGGCGCCGGAGTCCATCACGCGGTCAACCGTCTGCTGATTCTCATGGTAAACGCCGCCCTGCTTGAGCATCTGGTCAACCAGCGTCGTCTTGCCGTGGTCAACGTGGGCGATAATTGCAATGTTACGAATATCTTCACGAACCATAACGTGTTCTCTCCTTACTATATAATCGAGAGGCACCAGAGGCGCTGCCTCTGGACTCCGCAAGGGGCGCTGCCCCTTGACCCCGCCAAAGGGTCTTCGACCCTCTGGACTCCCTTTCGCGCGATTGAGCAGGTGACTTTTCCATACTACTTCCGCGTGTTACGTTCTGAAAAGCTGCGGTACAGCTCAACAAACTTAGATGCGGTGCGAAGGTTTCCAAAGGGCGATCGCAAAGCCCTTTGGTCGCGCCCGCAGGCGCGAAAACCCTGCGCCACAAAAAAGACTATTGCAATGGAAACAAGTGGCTTACTTGCGATTGGCGGTTTCCGCCAGTTCCAGCCCTGCGTTGTTCTCGCAGGCAAGGCGGATGCTCCACTCGTTCTCAAACAGCAGCACATCGCGGTCGCGGCTGTCCTTTGCGCGCCCGGACGTGGATGTCAGCTTCAGCTGGTCGATGGGCTTGGGCGTGCTCACCACCCACCGCACGAAGCGGAAGGGCATGGACTCCATCACAATGTCCACCTGATACTCGGTTTTCAGCCGGTGCTCCAGCACTTCAAACTGCAGCACGCCGACCACGCCGACCATGAATTCCTCGCGCCCCGTCTCCGTGCGGATGAAAGTCTGAATGGCGCCCTCTTCCGCCAGCTGGGTGATGCCCTTCTGGAACTGCTTGCGCTTCATGGAATCCGCCGGACGCACGCGGGAGAAGAATTCCGGCGCAAAGACCGGGATGTTCTCGTAGTGCAGCTTCGGGCCGCCGGAGAGCGTATCGCCAAGCTGATAGATGCCGGGGTCGAACAGACCGATGATGTCGCCCGCCCATGCTTCCTCCACGGCTTCGCGTTCGTCCGCCATGAACTGCTGGGGCTGCTTGAGCGCGACGGTCTTGTTCGTCCCGGAGTGCCAGACCTCCATGCCCTTCTCGAACGCGCCGGAGACGATGCGCATGAATGCCAGCCGGTCGCGGTGCGCGGGGTTCATGTTCGCCTGAATCTTGAAGATGAAACCGGAGAAGTACGGCTCTTCGGGCTGAATGTCACCGATGTCACTCTTGCGGGGCAGGGGCGGCGGCGTGTATTGCAGGAAGCGCTCAAGGAACGGCTCAACGCCGAAGTTGGTGACGGCGGAACCGAAGAACATCGGCGTCAGCTCACCGCGGCGCACCTTGTCGAGGTCGAAAGCGTCGCCCGCTTCGTCCAGCAGGTCGATTTCCTCCGCCAACCGCTCGCGGTAGTGCTTCGCCAGCACATGCTCCAGCGCGGGGTCGTCAATGGCGATGTCAGTCTTCTGCACCATCGATTTGCCGTGGTCGCCGCCCGTGTACAGCTCGACCATTTTCGTGTCGCGGTGGTAAACGCCTTGGAAATCGCCGTCCGTGCCGATGGGCCAGTTGATGGGGCAGGAGCGGATGCCAAGCACCTGTTCCAGCTCCTCCATCAGCGCGAAGGGGTCTTTCGCCGCGCGGTCCATTTTGTTTACGAACGTGAAAATCGGGATGTTGCGCATCCGGCAGACCTTGAACAGCTTGATAGTCTGCGCCTCAACGCCCTTTGCCGCGTCAATCAGCATGACGGCTGCGTCCGCCGCAACCAGCACGCGGTAGGTGTCCTCAGAGAAGTCCTGATGGCCCGGTGTGTCCAGAATGTTGATGCGGAAGCCGTCAAACTCAAACTGCATTGCGGAGGATGTGACCGAGATGCCGCGCTGCTTCTCGATGTCCATCCAGTCGGACGTGGCGTGCTTATCGCTTTTGCGTGCCTTGACGCTGCCCGCCGAGCGGATTGCGCCGCCGTACAGCAGCAGCTTTTCGGTCAGCGTGGTTTTGCCCGCGTCCGGGTGCGAGATGATGGCAAAGGTTCGCCGTTTTTCCACCTGCTGGTGGAGCAGCTCCCGGAAAGCCGGCGTGTCGTGGGCTGGCAGCATGAATCGTCCTCCTCGTAAAGTGTCTGTCGCTCCTTGAAAGTGGATATTTCTTCCAACTCAAAACGTGCAAAATGCACGAAAAAGACAAGAATGTCCGAAAAGATATTTTACCGCCAAGAACGTGCCTTGTCAAGCCATTTTCCGCGCCTTCATGGCGTTCATGGTGCTATTTTTTCCGATTTTTCAGCAAACGGCAAAAAAAGTTTCAAGCAGCTTTTTGATTGACCTTTCTGCGCGATGGTACGACACTTTTGTGCAGTGTTCGCGTGCGGCGTAGGGGTTTCCCCCTGCAGCGAAAAAGTCAAGCCGCATAGGTGCAGCGTGAAGGGGCTTCATGGGGGACAATCCCACTGCCATTGGAGTTATCCCCAATTTATCCACTTTTCATCCCCAAATCATTCACAGATACACCACTTTATCCCCAGCCCCGTCCGACGAAAAACGCGGTGAAAATGCACGTTTCGTCACATTGTCCTCCGCGGGGAGCGCTCATGCCATTTGGGACAAGCACCAAAGAACGTTTATGCACAGAAATGAATAATTATCCGCAAAATGCGAACATCCGACACCATTTTCTGGTTATCTGCAAAAGAATCCACAAGCCGCGCAGGGAGTGGACAACTTCTGTGGATAACCCTGTGGACAATGTGGATAATTTGCGGTCATACGCGGTTTGTCAAGGCAAAATCGGCAAAAAACACTGTGGATAATCCTGTGGAAACTGTGGATGCTTTCGCCCAATTTGAAACGATTTGAAGGACGGGATACATATACAGCGGATGGATAGCAGACTTGGATACATCAACAAAAGCATAATCATGCGTCAATTTGGTGTGCTTCGGACATGCTTATACCGTATCCGACATAGACTGGAGAGAGGAGGTGGGTTTCTTGGCAGAAAAATCGCCCTTTTTCCGCAATTTCGCATCGCACATCCTGCCGGTGCTGACTTTTGCAACGCTGCTTGTCGGTACGGCACTGGTGGGTGTTGCGCTGACCCGAATTCCCCAAAGACCGACGGACGCAGCACCCCCGTCTCCCATACCGGAAACGACATATATCGCCGCGGGCAGCCTGACTGGGCGGACGATCCTCGTTGACCCCGGCCACGGCGGATATGACGGCGGCGCGCGCTGCCAAGATTCCGGCGTGTGGGAGAAAGAGGTCAACCTCGCCGTAGCGCTGGCAGTGGAAAAGAGCCTGACGCAGCGCGGCGCGACGGTGCTGATGACCCGCCGGACAGACACCGATCTCTGCGACGACACAACTCGCCCGGCGAACGTGACGAAGAAGCGGCAGGACATGCAGTGCCGCGTGGACATGGCGGTCCAGGGGCAGGCGGACATGGTGCTGTCCATCCACATGAACGAATACCGCGTGCGGTCGGAATCCGGGCCGCAAGTGTTCTACCGCGCGGGCAGCGGCGCGGGGCGTCTGCTCGCCGGAACGATGCAGGAAGCGCTCATTACCGCCCTTTCGCCCCAAAAGGAGCGCGCCGCCATGCCGGGCGACTACTTCATTCTTCAGCTGGATACGCCGTCGGTGCTGGTGGAATGCGGCTTCATTTCCAATCCGGCGGAGGAAGCGCTGCTGCTCTCGCCTGCCTATCAGGAGAAGCTGGGCGAAGCGATTGCGGATGGCGCGGCGGAGTATTTCCGCTTGGCACAGGCAGAAAAATGAAGGTTGCATTTTTTCGCCGCGCATGGTAAAATAAGAAGAAAAGGAAACGCATTATATCCGGAAAGGAGTATCGAATGAACATTCACGAATCCGCTGAGGACTATTTGGAAGCAATCCTCCGCCTGAAAGAAGCAAAAGGTTATGCACGCTCTGTGGATATTTCTCTGCTGCTGGGGGTCACGAAGCCATCGGTCAGCGTGGCGATGAAGCGCCTGCGCGAAAACGGTTATCTGACGATGGATGCTGACAACTTGATTACGCTCACACCCGCCGGGATGGAGATTGCGAGGAGCATTTATGACCGCCACAAGACGCTGTCGAGCTTTCTGGAGAGTTTGGGCGTTGATTCCGATGTTGCCCGCGAGGACGCCTGCAAAATCGAGCATGATATTTCCGAGGAATCGTTTACCGCGATTCGGAAGCTGATGCAGGAGCGGGAGCAGGAACAGAAAGGATAAACTGCTGCCTCCAATTTACTGTGCTTAATTTACTTGAAACACGATGTGCTGGAGGAATATTATGGCTGCAAGATACATGTATGCGAAAGAAGTATCGCATCAGGGGCTAAACAAATATCGTGTTGTAAAAGCACCAACACGGCATGAATTGGAACGTAAAGTTTCTGCTTTGCAAGCGCAGTGGGATGAACAATGGCGAAAAATCCAAGAGCGTGAAGCAAAACAGCGAAATCTTGCGCAAGAACGTGCGGATAAACAAAGAGACCTCGCGGAAGCGGAAAGCTATGCACAGTCCATGACAGCTCAGGCAGAGCGACTGCAAGAAATGCTGGATAGTATTTTGAAAAGAAGTCTGTACCCGCAACCGTTGCAAGCTAATATTCTGAAAAATACGTCGCCATTTGAAACACCGCAACCTATATATCCGCAGTTATGGGAAGCAGCACGCGAACCGCTTTTCAGTGATGAAACATATCATGAAAAACCATCTTTTTTCACCAAAATATCGCGGAAAAAGATGGAAAAGTTCATTGCAGCGGCTGAACTGCGCTATGAAGCTGATTACAATGAATGGAAAAAAAGAAAGGAAGAAGTAGACAGAAAAAATGATGCGCTAATTGAAGAATATAATAGAAAATTAGCGGAATGGCAGCAAAAAAAGGAGGAATATGAACGCGAGCAAAGCGTGGATAATCAAAAAATAGAAGAGATGCTTGCAAACTATCGAAATGGCAACAAAGAAGCGATCGAAGAATACTATGCGACACTGCTGGAACAGATTGAGTTGCCGTTTAGTTACAGCAAGGCGGTAGAGACGGAATATCAGCCAGAGGCAAAGCGGCTCATTGTCGAACAGCAGCTTCCGATTGTTGATGATTTGCCAAAATTAAAAGGTGTAAGTTATATTAAGACCAGAAAGGAATTCAAGGAATCTTACTATACAGATGCCTACCTTACCAAGAAATATGATCAGGTGATTTATCAAATAGTGGTGCAAACGCTGAATTATGTTTTTACGGTAGGAAAAGAGTATGACTACATCAATAATGTGGTAGTTAATGGGAAAGTCAGCACAGTAGATAAGGCAACAGGGAAGGACATCGAGCCGTGCGTGCTGTCGATTAGCGTTGACCGCAATGCTTTTGAGGATTTAAATCTTGAAGCAATTGACCCGCGTGCGTGGTTTAAGAGCGCTAAGGGCGTGTCTGCTGCGGCAATTGCGAATACGACACCGGTTGCGCCAATTATTACGGTTTCGCGTGAAGACAGCCGATTTATTGATGCCTATGAAGTGGCAGACCAGCTTGATGATAGCGTCAATTTGGCAGCAATCGACTGGAAAGATTTCGAGAATTTGATTCGCGAAATCTTTGAAAAGGAATTCAGCAGCAATGGCGGTGAAGTCAAAATCACGCAAGCAAGTCGAGATGGCGGCGTTGATGCTGTGGCATTTGACCCTGATCCGATTCGGGGCGGAAAAATCGTCATACAGGCGAAGCGCTATACGAATGTAGTCGGTGTATCAGCAGTTCGTGACCTTTATGGCACTGTCATGAATGAAGGTGCAACAAAGGGGATTCTGGTGACAACATCGAACTACGGAAATGATGCGTATAAGTTTGCGCAAGGTAAGCCATTGACGCTTATGAATGGGGCAAATTTGCTTTATTTGTTAGAACGACATGGATATAAAGCAAAAATAGATTTAAAGGAAGCACGTCAACAGCAAAACAACTGATTTAACAAAACAAAGCCGGGTCGAATCCCCCCTGTTTCGGAGGATTCGCCCCGGCTTTTCTATATCTCTTACTTCTCCATTCCCAGTGAACGGTATGTCCGCACCAGCACGACCGCCGAGAGAATTGCCGTCAATACATCTGCGGCAGGCATGGAATAGATCACCCCATCCAGCTGGAAAAACTGCGGCAGGAGCAGCACCAGCCCCACGCCGAACACAATCTCCCGTGCCATCGACAAAAGCGTCGAGGCAGCCGCTTTCCCCAGCGATTGCAGGAAGATGAACGTCCCTTTGTTGATGCACGCCAGCACAATCATGCTCAGGTATACCCGGAAGCAGCGCCGGGCAAAGAGCGTGTAGTGGATGGACTCGTTCTGCGCGCCGAAGAGCAGCATCACCTGATCGGGCAGCAGCTCCACCACAAGCAGCGCAATCAGCCCGACAACCGCCTCCGCCGCCAGCAGCCGCGTCAAAAGCCCTTTCACACGGTCGTACCGTCCTGCGCCCATGTTGTACCCCGCCACGGGAATGCATCCCGCCGCCAGCCCAATCGCACAGCTGATGACGATTTGGAACACCTTCATGACAATGCCGAAAACCGCCATCGGAATCGCGGAAAATTCCTCCTGCGAGAAAACAGCGTCCTGCGCGCTGCAAATGCGCAGCATCGTGTTCGTCGCCGCCATTGCCGCGACCAGGCTGATTTGCGCCAGGAAGGACGTCATGCCGAGTTTGGTGCATTTCCCCAGTAAATGCGCGCGCGGGCGGAAGCTGTCCTTTTGCAGGTGAATCTGCTTCATCCGCGTTAGATACCAGATGGACAGTCCAGCGGTCAGCGCCTGCCCGGCAACCGTTGCAATCGCCGCGCCCGCCATACCAAAGTGGCAGACGAAAATAAGCAGCGGGTCAAGCACGAGGTTTGCCGCCGCACCCGCCAGCGTGGCAACCATCGCGAATGTCGGGCTGCCGTCAGAGCGGATGACCGGGTTCATTGCCTGCCCAAAGACGTACAGCGGCACGCCCAAGGCAATCCAGAAGAAATATTCCTGTGCCTTCTCGAATGTCCCGGCATTGACGCGCCCGCCGAACCACGTCAGCAGCGTGTCCGGGAACAGCAGGTATGCCGCCATCAGGACAAGCCCCGCGACGACGCTGACCGTTACCGTTCCGCCGACGGCGCGGTGGGCCTCCTCCTGCTTCCCTGCGCCAAGCATCAGGCTGACAAACGCGCAGCAGCCGTCGCCGAGCATGACCGCAATCGCCAGCGCCGCGACCGTCAGCGGAAAGACGACCGTCGTTGCTGCGTTGCCGACGCTGCCCAAGTCGGGCGCGTTCGCAATGAACACCTGATCGACCATGTTGTACAGCGCCGCCACGACCAGAGAGGTCATGCACGGCACGGCGTAGCGCCGCATGAGGCGCCCCAGCGGCTGTGTTGCCAGCGGGTGCGCGTTCTGCGCTATGGAGGTTTCGGATTCTGTCTGCATAAAAAAAGCACTCCTTTTCGTTGATTGGAGCGCAGTGTCAAGGCAAAAAAGACTGCCCCTGCTGCGCGTCCGACAGATGGACTTACGCAGCAAAGGCAGCACTCTGTACCGCTATTTTACCGCATCGGAGCGGATTTGTCAAAGGGGTGTATCATCATTTTTTCCCGCCCGCCACAAGGCTTCCTGCAAAGCACGCACCGCCCGCAATCCAGTACCCCATTACGAAGCGACTCGTCGTGCCGTAAATCTCCAGCGCTCCTTGAAACAGACAGCCGATTGTCAGCGCAATGATGCCCCAGTGGTACAGCCGCACGCACCAGCGCCCCGGCAGCGCTTTCCCGCGCAGGGCGCGAATCAGCAGCGGACACGCTCCCAGCACCAGCGGCGGCAGGAACGCATACACCATGAAGCCCGAGTAGACCCCGTGGCTGAACTGCTCATACACGAATCCGCCCAGCGCGGTCACGGCGGCAAAAAGCAGATCGTAGAACGCAAGTTTCACGCATTTGCGGTCAATAGCCGATATAGACAATGTCGCTCACGCTCCTTTCGCGGATGCTGCGCCCGTTCGTGGTCGGGTTGTTGACGACGCGCCCCTGAAATACCATCGTCGAAGAACCGCCGCCGTCGAGGTTGTAGGCGACCTGTGCGCCCAGCGACTGCATCAGCTCTGCCAATTGCCGCAAGGAAAGCCCGGCGCTCTCCTTCGTCCGCCCGTCGGAGGCGACCAGCAGGTAATGCCCTTCGCTGATTTGCCCGATGGCGGTGCGCGGGTTGGAGGTCATGGCGCGCCCGACCTCGTCGCTGCTGCTGACGGTCACTTGCCCGCCATTGATCAGCGCCGGGCCGAACGTCAGCACCTGCCACGCGCCCTCACGCACCAGCGTGTCGGCGCTCGTTTCGCCTTCGGTGATGATGCGGAAATTGCCGTCCGCACCGATGACCAGTGCGTCCGTGCCGCTTTGCGCCGATGCGCGGTACAGCACGCCGTTGCGCAGCACATACCCGCGCTCCTGTGCGCCGTAATAGTCGCCGTTGATGGCGAGAATTGCACCCGCGTTTGCCGCCTGCACAGAGGTCGTCTCGGTCAGGTTGCGGGCGTAGGTGTTCCCCGCCAGCGCCGTTTTGAGCAGGGAAATGTCCGCAATCTGCACATCCGCAACGTACACCGTCGTGTTCTCTACGCGCATCGTTGTCAGCACAATGTCGATTTGGTCGTCGTGGTATTCCGTATCGGCGGAAATGGGCGCGGTGGTCGCCTGTTCCGCGGGGGATTCCGTCGCAGTCGGCACGGTGGTCGGAGCTTCCGTCGGCGCGGTGGAGGCTTCAGCGGTTGCCGTCGGCAGCGTGTCCGGCGTCAGCACACGGACAATCACGAACGTGTCCAGCGCCGCATAAACCGTGTATGCCGCCAGAATCAAAGCAAACACCATGTTTGCGAAATGCCGCTTCATGGAGCTTCACTCCTTTCCATGGCTATTATCTCCCCGTCAAGTGACGAACACATGATGAACCCGTGAATGATGCCGGAAGTTTTCCCTTCCCTTGACGCAATCCTGCCAAAGGCGTATACTGGAAGCGGAAATTTCCGCGGATGACCGCGAAAAGGAGAAGAATGATGCAGAAACTACGGGGATACTTGGCACTGGGAATATTCATCATGGGTATTGTATCGCTTTTATGCCTGCTTCTGCCGCTCATCGAGATAACGGATGATGCGCTGCTGCTGATGGTGTTTGCTGTGCCGCCGCTTATCTGCGGATTGTTCATAGCATTGGCACTGCATATGCTGCTGTATACGCTGCTTCTGGTGCTGTACGGCTGCAGAATACAGCTGGTGGCTTTGTACTTTCTTCATATCCGCAGGAAAACCGTCGGCTGGCGCGTGCAGTACCTTCCGGCGGCGGAGCGCAAGGTGGGCATACTGCTGGCGGCTGTTCCGTGGGAGCAGGAAACCGGCGACTTGCAGCAGCGGGCGCAGATTGTCCTGTACTATGTGCAGAGCGTACTGGCAATACTGTTCTATGCGCTGGCAGTCAATTTGTATGGGACAGCATCCGCCATTGCCTGCCTTGTGCTGGCGTGGGGTTATGCGTTTCTCAGCATCATCATGCCGCCAAGCGAAATTCGGAAAGTATTCCAGCCCGAAAAGCGGCGCAAAATGTGGCAGATGCAGTGCCTGCTGGCGGAGAACCTGACGGATCACCTGTTCACGGAAATGCCGGAGGAGTACTTCACGCCGCCGGACAAAATTCAGGATCAGAATGATGCGGCGCTCATGATTAACCGTTCCGCGTGGCTGGTGATGCAGAACCGCTACGAAGAGGCGCTGGACATCCTGACTATGCTGGCGCAGGAGCATCGGGAGCAGACGAAGCGCCTTTGGTGGCAGCTGATTCCGCGCGGCGTTCTGTGTGAACTGGCGCTGGACAAGCCGGGCTACTTCCTGAAAGAGTATGACACGCTGTACATGCAGAAGGAATTGCGCAAGCATGAAAAGCAGCCGCTTGTCTGGCGCACGGCGTATGCGGTGCATCTGCTGCGCGACGGCGATGAGCAGAAGGCGGAGCAGTGCCGCAAGCAGTTCCTGCGCCGCATCCGCCATACGACCATGCCGCGCTGCTATCAGTGGACGATAGACAGAATGGCGCGGGAAAAGGCAATCTACGAAGCAAGAAAGGCAAAGGAAGCGCAAGAATGAAGAATCGGACATTTCAGCGCCTGTTTCCGCTCCTGCGGATGGGCAGCATCCTGCTGGCGGCGGTACTGTTCTGCGCGGCACTAATCGGCGTGAACGCACAGCTGACTGTCGGGACGAATGAAGAGCGGAATCTGGCGACGTATCTGGGGCTGGCGCTGACGGCGGTCGTGACGTATCTGCTGCAAGATGTGCCGAAAATGCTGGTCGGCAGGCACTTTGGCTGGAAGCTCGTGCGTTACGAGGCGTTCGGGCGGGTCTATCAGGCGGACGGCACAGGGGCGTTCGTGCGTGTTCCAGTACCGGCGCAAAGGCGTCTGCGCTATCAGCCGTATCTGCTTCCGCCGGAGGATGCCTCTCGGCACGACGTGACGCTGTACACGCTCTGTCCCCTGCTGTATGGCGGGGCGCTGGCGGTGGTGTTTGGCGTGCTGACCCTGCTGACGCTGGGGCAGCCGGTGTCGCTGGTGCTGTGCGAACTGGCGATGGGTGGCGTGGTGCTGGTGATGACGTGCATTCTGCCGATGGATGAGCGGTTTATCGCATCGCCGATGGCGATCGCACGGATGCTTCGAGATCCGGAACAATTGGCGGAGTGGCTGTATTTCGCGCGTATGAAGGCGAATGGCGGGGTGGAGGTGACAGATGTTTCGATTGAAAACATTCCGCAGCCTGCAACAGTGAAGACATGTCAGGATGCAATCTGCGTCTTTCAGCGAGCGCAGATTGCGCTGATGGTTCAGTGTGATGCACAGAAGGCGTATGGGCTGATGAAACAGGTGCTGGAAAGCGAGGCGCGGCTGTCATATACTGCATGGAAACTTCTGCTGAGCGATGGGGTGGTTGCGGAACTTCTGGCAGGTGAACCGGGTGAATTTACGGCGCTCTATCGTGGAAAAGCCGGCACAGCAATACGGCAGGTGATGTTTCGCATGGTGGACTATGCGCTTCCTGCCTATGCGGTGGCGACGCTGGTGACACATGAAGCGCGGGAAGCGGAGGTTGTGCGGAACACGCTTGCGCCAGTGCGAGAGAAAATGCCGGAGCTTGATGCTTTGATGAAGGCCATCGAAGAAAAAGCCGCACGAATCGAAAGCTGATTCGTGCGGGGAAATTTCGCGCCTGCGGGCGCGACAAGGGGGCAATGAAAACAGACGAATGTCTGCGGTCGCCCCCTTGACCCCTTCGCAGTGCACACCCATGCTTATTGATTTGAACCGAAGATCCATTGGACAAACACGCGGGCACTGCATGAAAGTGTCACCAACTGAATCGCGCGAAAGGGTCAAGGGAGGGGACTTCGTCCCGTTTCATTCTCCCTTGCAGGGTGCAGGGGCAGCGCCCCTGCTGGGGTCAAGGGGCAACGCCCCTTGGGTCTCCCCTC
>CDZW01032051.1_pt1 | contig 33690 bp, 33 predicted proteins | sample 557511 | NCBI WGS metagenome assembly CDZW01 (sample SAMEA3182067, study PRJEB8094) | gut metagenome | biome: human; feature: gut; material: Stool; isolation source: human stools | place: Canada | collected 2013-03-05 | reverse complement strand
ATTATATATATTTAATATCTGCTCCGGAATCCCCGTAATACAAAAATGAGACTGTCAAATTGAGCACTGTGTCCCTACTGCAAAAAAGCACCCGCAGCTACACATATACTGACAGCCAGAAACCGTCTGCCATGCGCCACAGGTGCTTTTTTATATATATTTCATTTGTATTATATTGATATTACACCAAAAGCAGTATATCCGGCTTATAGTGCCTGCCAATATACCTACGCCTCTGATTCCTTCTTATGTCTCTTAAAGAAGTCCCTTGTCTCTGCTATAACAACACTACTGAGTGCAAATATTGCAATCATGTTAGGTATTGCCATGAGTCCGTTGAATATATCTGCAATTGTCCATACCGCTTCAACCGTCATATATGGTCCGATAAACACCGCAAGGATATACAGCCAGCGGTATATTCCAACCATCTTCATGTTACCTCCGGTAAGATACTCAAGGCATCTCTCCGAATAGTAATCCCAGCCAAGAATTGTTGTGAATGCAAAAAATACAAGACACATCATCAGCAGAAATGAAGAAATTACTGTCGGAATAGGCAGTCCATTATTGAATGCATATGTTGTAACCGCAACACCCTTAAGTCCGTTAACCTGCCATGCACCTGTCATAACGATTGCAAGTCCTGTCATTGTACAGATTACTATAGTATCAATAAATGTACCTGTCATAGATACAAGCCCCTGACGTACAGGCTCCTTAGTCTTGGCTGCTGCTGCCGCAATAGGTGCTGAACCAAGCCCTGCCTCATTAGAGAAAATACCTCTTGCAATACCATTCTGCATTGCAACGATTATTGAGCCTGCCACACCGCCTGTCACTGCCGCCGGATTAAACGCTCCGTCAATGATTGTTACAATTGCTGAAGGAACAGACTTGATATTGCATATTACAAGTGCTATACATATAACAAAATAGATTACAGCCATAAACGGAACTACAACCTGTGATACATTGGCAATTCTCTTAATTCCGCCAATAAGTACGAGTGCAACACATATACTGAGTATAAGTGATGCAATTACAACTGTCCATGAATATGTACCGATTCCCGGAATTACTACTGTCATCTGATTAGCAGGGTCGAAGAAATTATTAACTGCTGAAGCTATACCATTAACCTGTGAGAATGTTCCTATTCCAAACAGACCGACACAGATACCAAAGAAAGCAAAAAGCTTGGCAAGCCATTTCCAGTTCTTACCCATTCCCTTCTCTATGTAATAGAAAGGTCCGCCAAGAGAATGATTATTCTCGTCAACCACTCTGTACTTTACAGCAAGGAGCCCCTCAGCATACTTGGTAGCCATACCGAAGAACGCCGCAATCTCCATCCAGAATAATGCTCCCGGTCCACCCGCACATATTGCAGTTGCAACACCTACGATATTACCGGTACCTATAGTTGCTGAAAGAGCCGTACATAATGCGCCAAATGACGATACTTCTCCATGTCCGTCCTCTTCGTTCTTAACCATCCACTTAAGTGCCAGCGGAAGCTTACGTATCTGAAGCAGCCCCATTCTAATTGTAAGATATATGCCTCCTGCAAGGATAAGCACCATAAGAGGGATGCCCCATACCATACCGTCTATCTTAGACAGTATCGTGTTAATCGACTGTAACATATTAATCTCCATTCCGCAGGCACAAAGTGCCGGAGGAACCGCGAGCCAAATATCAGATTTGGCTCTGCGATAGATGCTGTTTGTGGCGCCTGCTGCACAAACAGCCGTGTAAAAAATCAGATATCAATCTGATTTTTTACACTATCTCCATTCCGCGAATATTAAATCGCATTATATGATGTCGGGGTCAAAAGCCCCCGACTTTGATACCTGTGGGGGTCCCAAGATCTTTCACCCACCTATGAGCAAGCTCATGTGGGTTTATACCTTTTGACCCTGGTATCATTATATAAAAATACATTTTAAAGTAAAATGAATTATTATTCAATATTAAATTATATTCTTTATGCCTTCGGTGAGACGCTTTGCGACCTTTACATTATTCATTGTATACAGGTGTACACCATCGACATCAGATGCAAGAAGCTCAATTATCTGGCTCTGGCAGTATGCCATTCCTGCATCAAAAAGTGCGTCTTTATTATCACCGTATTTGCGTATAAGCTTCTGGAAACGCTCAGGGAACTTAGCACCGCACATTGTTACCATTCTCTGAATCTGTGCCGCATTAATACATGGCATAATCCCCGGAACAATAGGCACTTCAATCCTCGCCCTTCTGCAATCACTTACAAACTGAAGAAATGTGTCATTATCAAAGAACAGCTGTGATATAAGGATATCAGCCCCTGCATCAGTCTTAATCTTAAGATTGTTAATATCATCGACACGATTTTCCGTCTCCGGATGTACATCCGGATAACATGCCCCCGCTATACAGAATCTGTCTCCTGTAGTTGCCCTCAGATACTTAATAAGGTCACTGGCATGCGCAAAATCTTCCTTGGCAGGAACATCCGGGTTGCGGTCTCCTCTCAGTGCCAGAATATTCTCTATCCCTTCTGCCGTAAGCTCCCTTACAAATTCGTCTATCTCTGCTCTGTTATAGCAAAGGCACGTAAGATGCACAACAGGCTCTACGTGATACTTTTCTTTTATCTTCCTGGCAAGCTGTATTGTCTTATTATTATTAGAGCTGCCTCCTGCTCCGAACGTAACACTTATGTAATCCGGTCTGCAGTCGCACAAAATCTCAAGCGTTGCGTCAATATTTTTAAAATCTTCCTCTTTTTTAGGTGGAAAAATCTCGAATGAAAGCGACTGTTTCTTATCATGATGTATCTGTGAAATCTTCAAAATGAACTCCATTCCGCAGGCATAATATGCTGTAAAAACCACAATCCAGATTTTATATACGGGCTTGCAGTATATGGCTATCCGTGGTGCCTGCTGCACCAATAGCTACAATAACTATATTATTATACATTTACAACGGCAATCAGGCAACAAAAAAGGTGATAAAAAATCAGGCACCGCCTGCACTGACGATACCTGATTCTTATAGAGAGTCTATTATGATGTTAGCTGTTTTAATCTATTCTGCCTTAACAATTCTTCTCAGTGGCGGAATAATCTGTGCCGCAATGACAGCCTTTACAAGGTCGAGCGGAATAAACGGTACAAATCCCGCAAGGAATGCGGCACTTAAGCTCAGATGATTCTGAAGCATGAGCCACAACATTCCGAGTATGTCTATTATAAGTACTCCTACAATAGCTGCTGCCGTGTAACGGATACGGTTATATTTCTTACCTCTGATGAGTGGAAGTACAACTGCAACAACAAGGAATGTTGCTGTGTATCCGCCATATGGCCCTATTATGTAGCCAAAGCCTGAACCACCCGCTATAAATACAGGTACACCTAAGATTCCAAGGAGCATCCATACAAGTATTACAAGAAATGACTGTTCAAGCGGAAACAGCAGCGCCACAAGCAGAATCACAAAGTTAAGAAGTGTTATATGTGGATTGCTTGGAAGCGGAATCGGTATACTTGCATATGCTGACACGCTGAGTATTGCTGCAAATATAGCCATTGTCACAAGGGACTGCGTGCTGATGGCAGGTTTTTTATTAGTGGTCTTATCCATTTGTTTTACCTCACATATTTTCATGATAGTTCACAGTATACTAACCCGCCACGCAATTGTCAACCTGTTTTTCATTTTAGTTAACATTGCAATTGACATACGCTTCTGCGACATCTATAATATGTATGTCTTAGACAGTTAGTCTTAGACAGTTAGTCTTAGACAGTCAGTACCATTATAATTGACAGATTTGGAGAAATATCAATAAATATGATTAAAGCAGATATGATTAATGAATTAAAAGATAAAGTTATTGACGGATATTCCATAAGCAGGGACGAAGCACTTCTGCTTGCGGATACTCCAGACAGCCGCCTTGATGAGCTGTGCCGCGCTGCCGATGAGATACAGCGTCACTTTTTTGACAATGACTTCGATATGTGTGCCGTCATAAGCGTAAAGGGCGGCCGCTGTTCTGAGAACTGCCGCTATTGTGCACAGTCATCATGTGCCCAGATTCCTGTTCCTGCGCACTCAATGATATCGCCCGATGAGCTCGCTTCCAATGCCCAATTACGTAACATTAACGGAATCAGGCATTACTGTCTTGTTTCAACCGGCAGACGCGTGAGTGACCGTGACATCGACTATATCTGTGAAGGTATCAGCCGCATATGCCGTGATACACATCTTACAGTATGTACCTCTTTTGGTCTTCTTAAGCCGGACCAGCTTCGCAGGCTTAAAGAAGCAGGAGTTGCACGAATCCATAATAATCTTGAGACATCAAGACGTTATTTCCCGACACTCTGCACAAGCCACACCTACGATGAAAAGATTGCAACAATCCGTGCAGCCCGTGAAGCAGGTCTTGAGGTATGCAGCGGTGGTATATTCGGTGTTGGTGAGACGACGGAAGACCGCATTGATATGGCTCTGACGCTGCGTTCGCTTGATGTACAGTCAGTCCCTGTCAACATGCTCGATCCTGTTCCCGGAACACCTTTTGGAGAGACACCGGTTCTTACACGTGATGAAGTACGCCGCATAATCGCAGTCTACCGGTTCATACTGCCAAGACAGTACATACGTCTTGCTGCCGGACGCGATTACCTTAGCGACAGTGGCTTTTCATGTTTTCATTCAGGCTCTAATGCAGCAATTACCGGAGATATGCTCACCGTTAAAGGCATTTCCATAGATGAAGATATCAACACAATAAAAAATATGGGGTACCGCATGTAACCGTCTCATATAATACTACTGCCTGTTATAGTATCTTATACCGCTGTCCGGCTTAAAATATGTCCTTATATAGCCGTCAGCTGATACAACTACAAATTCGTTCGTGCTTTCAATATAATATACATCATCTCCATCTTCAGCTTCTGTCTTGTGAAGTGCCTCTGAATTCATGACGACTGCCGCTGCTGCACTCTGATACTCTTCCGGACTAGCAAATCCCATCTCCCTGCCATGCTTCTTATAGTGCTCCTCCAAAAGCCTCCGGCTTCTGAAAGTAAGATGCTGCGATATCTTTACATTACCTGCCGCTGTCTGTGATTCGTCACTTTGTGTCAGGGTGCTGCTGACAGCTGACGTGTCCGTATTGTCAAGGAGTTCTGCACCGCAGCCCGCTACTGCAAACATCACCAGCAGACCGGCCATAATTAATATCCTGCGTATATGTCTCATATAATATAACCTCTCAATCTCTCTGCCAGACATAGCTCCTGTCTGACATTTTAAACATATCTATATCATTTTTCCCGTCACCAAAAGAAATGACTTTTGCACATTCCAATAACTTTTGCAATTGTTTAACCGCATTTGACTTTGATGCTGTTATTGGCATTATTTCCATTTTTTGTATTTATCATAGAATGGCTTTAGTTTACCGGCTCATCAAATTAATTCCTCCTGTGATATCTTAAGGCGTCGGATTCGGCACAATCAACTGAATTTCCCACCAACTCTTCATATTTTAGCTGATAAGCAATAAGTCTGGGTATATATTCCGGAGGAGTTCTTCTTGCTGCTTCCCAGTCCTCTAATGTACGAACAGGAATGCCGGTATGCTCAGAAAACTCTTTGCGTGACATTCCTATACTTTCTCTTAATTCTTTTATCTTCTTAGCTAAATCCATATTACCACCTCGTATTGCGTGTTTTTATAATTATAACACAGAAAAATACAATACGCAATGCGTGGAATTGGCTTTTTATACATTAAAAATATTTATCTATAACGCAAAGGGTGCAACTATTCGCGGACACCAAGTTTCTACCGGTACTATTCCGGCGCACAACTTATGTTTCTGCAAATTTTTGCACCCCTCTTAAATTTCTATTTTCTATCTACATTTTTCCTGACAAAAACACAGGTACAAAATCTTCAAAACCACCCTCAAACCCGCTTAAGCCGGGCATTTCTTTGAGAGTAAGCACACAGCCTCCACATGGGCTCGACATAAGTGCATGAATGTCATATCAAACTTGTCGTTTGCGGAAACATATCCATAAACTATTTAACGTTATTAACGTTAAATAGTGATAGTTCCATTTTCCAATTCTTCCTCGTTATATGACATTTGAAGTTCTTTTCTAAAGAAATTGTACTCTTTAACTATTCTCATCACAATTTCCTTTATTAACCTAAACTCCTCATTGTCTGCAATCTCTTTATCCACACCTAAATTAGTAACTAAACGATAAGAAACAGCAAGTTTCAGCAACTCCGGCGTAGCGAGATGACCATTGCTTTATTTCCATATGAGGTAAACTGCTTACCACAACAAACGCAATTGCGTTCATACTACAATTAACACCGGTCCAAGTGCAGCAGCGACATGCGCAATCGTCATAATTACCTTCTTGGTTCCCTCATCCATAGAGTTAAGCCAATCCACGAATTTCTGTAACCAACTTACGATATTCTTCATCGCTGGCATAAGAAGCTGCCCAAAATAAATAGCCAGCCCTTCAAGAGCTGACTTCAAAATGGTTAACTGTCCCTGTAAATTATCCAGCTGAGTATCTGCCATCTGTTGGGCTGCAGCAAGATCCGTCTTATTAAAGATCTTACACTTTTAAGGGCTGTTTGTAGTTTGGTGGTATCTCTGCCGATCTCGACAGTAATACCCATAATTCTGTTAGCCACGGCCGATACCTCCTTCCGTAAAAATGTGCATAAAAAAAGCCCAGATTTCTCCAGGCATGAAAAAAGCACCAACCATTTCTGATTGATGCTTTCAAATTATTTTGTTTTTGTAAATCTGTTTAATTGCGTATTCACATCTCGTCCACCGTACAGAACACGGATAATCGTAACCACTTGTGTATCATCATCCGGAATATATAGAACAAGATAATTGTCTACTGGCGCTACGCGTAGCCCTCGACTTTTCCATGGTTCCAATTCGTATTGTCGATATCTCTTCGGCATATGATCAAGATCTATAATACATGCTTCAAGCCTATCAAGCTGACCACTTGCATTTTCTGGTGCCTGCAGTTCAAAAGCAATGTATTCGAAGATTCCACGAAGGTCTATCTCGGCCTGATCTGAAATTACGATATCATAAATCATAAATTGTAATCCTTGCGGATATCAGCAAAAACAGATTTTGCTGATCTAGTATGACCAGCCTGCATATCTGCATATCCTTTCTCTAGTTCTGCATTCATCTGTGCTTCTGATAATGCACTAACATCTACAGGACGAGCGGATGGCATTTTCACTTCAAAAGGAAGTCCTCTTTGAAGAATAATTTGTTTGTAAAACATATTTATTGCATTGGATGCAGGAATTCCTAATGCTGCTAAGATTCCTTCTGCCTGTTCTTTTACATCAGGCTCAATGCGTGCGTATAAATTTGCTGATTTTGTTGCCATAGTAAACACTCCTTTCGAATTTTTTCTAACTATATTATATCTATTTGTCCGGACAAAAGCAATGCAAAATCAGCATTTTACAAATTGTTCATACTCCAAAATCTACCAGTTCATCACATTTCCAACAAAAGGCTTATCCAGAGCAAACTCTAATGTTTAACAATAGTGCCTGAATAAGCCTTTCAAATCAACGATTTATTATTTACTTTTCAGAATCCTTCCGTTCCATCCAGCACACCGTCTCCACATGCACCGAGACACCAATATTGATGTCCTGCGTTAACGGGAACTTGTCGTTCATTTTTGACGTTAATGGAAACATATCATTTACTGTCCCTTCTTGTAAAGCTACTCAGCTTAAATTAGCCTTGATATAGTTTTTGAGAAGTGTGATTCGATCTTCAGTATCAATTCCATCCTCATTCTGCGGAATGACTATGGTGTCTACAATCTCATCTCCAACGTTCTTTCTTCTCAAATATGAATTGTTTGTACAAATAATATGCTCATCTCCAAAGATCAACCTCTGTCCCATATCGTCCTTAGACAAGTGCGCTTCTGAAGCAACCTTCAAATAAGGATAATATGAGTTCTGTGACATCTGAGTCCTTGTCTGCATAACCAAGAACATATATGGATTTGCTGCAGCTGAATTGTTATGCATCTTTCCATATGCGCCTGGGCGGTATTCACGATACTTGATGTAGTAGTATCTGAATGGATACAGGTTGTTACTCTCGCACTCCTGTAAGTAATCATCTGCTATCTTCTTAAGTACCTCATTTGTGAATTCTTCATTGGTATCCAACAACGAAATCAGAATACTCTTTGTGTTATCAAATCCAGAATTCGCACTCTTATGGAATAACCCGTCCCATGCAAATTGATATGTCGATCCGTACTGGTAACGCCACTTATTTCTCTCAACCTGTCCATAATCTCCTAATGCCATCATTGCACAGTCAATTCTATCAAGGCTGCACTTAAACAGAGATTCAAATCGCTTCGTGAATGCAAGGTTCTCAAGACCGACGATACTGATCTGTCCGTTAAGCAAGAAATGATCTTCCAGTTCAAACATGGTTTCTTGCATAGCTGGATTGGCATCGATAAATGTAATTTTCTCTTTTTCTTCTGAGAGCTGACTTACATTAAAGTTATTCTCGATCGAATCATCAATAGCACCATTCATGATGATAGCATCTGCTTCCGCCAAAATAGCTGGCATTCTATTTCTATCTGTTCTGTCTGAAACCTCATCCTCAGAATTTCGGATCAGGTTATTTACAATACGAATTCTTCTTCTGAAATCCGCCTCTGTAACCTTATCAACGTTCTGCAGATATGTAGTAATTGCATATAACAGCACAATTCTATTTAACGGGAACTGTCTGATACGGCCGGTTTTATCGGAATATGCATGTAAGCAATCCTCAAATATATTCAGGTTAAATCGGTTCTCAACAAGAATTTTACCACTCTCATGTTTGTTAGCCATGAAAGACTTCAAGAAGTCTGTCGGAGAATCATATTCAGGAATATTGCACCAGCAATCGAAGAAGCTCTCCATTGTTTCAATGTTCTTAATTGCATCAGGACACTTAGCTGAGAAGTATTGTTGCAAAAGATCAAACGCATCATTGCTTCTACCCAGTGGTGACTCATTCTGGCGATAGCAAATTACATCACAAATAAACTTGAAGTAACGCAGAAATTCATCATCGATAATATTATCGTCAGAAGAACCACTGCCGCTATTACGATATTCCCATAATAGGTCTGTCCAATCACGGTCAATCTTACCCATGATACGATTTGCTCTTTGTTCATCTATACTGCGAATTTCACGCTCAAGCTCTGCTTTGAAATGCTCAAATAAAGTAAGTGGCTTACCACGTGAATTCATTTTTATGTAGAGTTCATCAGTCAGTCCCATATCCTTAATAGGAAGGAAGTAGAATGTAACGCAGTTTTCTTTGAGCTTATCCCAGAGATCAGTAACATCCTTGAATTTGTCATCAATTGCATCAAGCATTACAAGCATTGAGCTAATTGTAGGATCATTCTCCCAATCGAGCGGGAACCATGCCTGGTTTACAATTTCCTTTGAGATTGCTTTTTTGAATTCAGGTTTATAATCTACCAGATCAATACAGAAATATCTCGCACTGTATCTGGTCTCATAGCTAAACTTCTTCAAAAACTCGTAATTCTCTTCCGATATGTTACCTTTTTTTGCTGCATACCAGTGAAGCAAAAATAATGTAGTAAGGCGCTGCTGGCCATCCAGCGGTGTCATATTTCCTTCATCATCTATATCGCCATAAACGAAATCGAGCGTAATTGGTTTCTCTGTTACTGCCTTATATAAAGACTCAAGAAATCTACCTCTTACGCGAGTTACATCAGATCCTTTTCTGCCCTGTGCATAATCTCTTTGGATAATTGGAATGATGATCTTTTTAAGCTGCACAGCCTCCGGGCCTTCTCCAAATGTTGTATCAAAAATGTCTATAAAGGAGTGAAGTGTAGTCGCCATATTATTCTTCCTCCTTTTCTAGAACGATTGGCTCTTCGAGATAATTTACCAGCACTGTATTCATTGCATCAACGTAAGCAACCCTATCTGCGTGTCCCCAGAAATGGAGCTGATTATCTGCGGACGGCGTGTAATATTTCAGGAACACCATTCTTGTACAGAATGGAATATACTGGCCAGCCTTGTCCATTTTAATAATTTCGTTTCTTTTTACGTCAAACGTCGAGTTATTCAACGCAGCATTGTCCGTCGAACTCAGCAGTGCCATATTAGCAATTGAATGCAAATACTCTGTATTACCCTTAACCGAAAGTAAGTCTACAACTCTCTGCTGAATTGCATCAAACTCCTGACGTTCCAGTTTATCCTTAGCAATAGCGCTATTCATGAGTTCAATCAATTCTTCAGAATCATCACTTACAGACTTTACAGACGGAATATGAAGTGTGAGCCACTCTTTCCACATTTCCTGTGTTCGTAAACCTTCTGACTGTTGCGCATGAATATGCTCCAGGCTCCAGGTCACTTTGCCACCTCTGCCAAATTTGTATTTATCAAACGGGAACCACTGAGAATGCTCACCATTTCTTCGGACTGATTCAACATTAAATAATAGAAGCAATGTGGCAATCTTTTTCTGATCTAATGGTTTCTCGTAACTTAAATCTGAGTAGTTACCCTTAATTTTTATGCTGTCTCGAATATAGCCATCAAGGGAGTCCCTAAAATCATCCTTAGTCTTATCCTTCGAGAGGTCGAAAATCTTCTGAAGTGTCAGTGTTCCGGACGCAATAAGATAACCAATCTTATGATATAGTTCATGGTTTCCATGCCAATCCTTCAACACTAAGAACGTCTGCTGGATGCTCCGCCAGATGCTGTCTAATGACTTGGTCTGACGCATTTCATCAAATTTAAAGAATGTATAATACTTCTCCCTATTATCAGCTGGCTTTCCTGATATAAGATCCAACACGAGATCTATTCTTGTCTGATAGTCAGCATTTGCTTTATTCGTCAAGAAGTACCACAGAGAATTGTTGTGGAGTTCCTTCTCCATGTTATCCCACTGAAGAGATATCTCTTCTTGTTTTTCCTTATCGACATCTTCGTCAGTATCTTTGCTAAGAAACATAGCTTTTACCAGTTCTGCATTTGTAAGTGGTATCTTACCAATATTCAAACGTGTAAAGAGACCAATCGCGTCCTCAGCTTCTCCAACCTCATACCAGATAATTTTTACGATTTCATCAAAGTACTTATTTACATTTGTCAGAGTAGATTTTCTGTCCCTTGCAGAAAACCATTTCTTGATACTTTCATAAGCAGCACAAAGGAACCAGAAATCAATGTTTTCTTCCTTGCGGGATTCGTCGATTGATTTTAAGAACTCCTCAGACTTCTCTCTGGTTTCGTATGAAAGGGTAAATCTCGGCTCATCTATAAAGCCAAAACTCTCTTCATTCATAAAACGGTATATAAGATAGATAGTTGTTAGACGCTGCTGCCCATCAATCAATTCATATCTATCACCATTTTTTCTTACTACAACTGGCTGTAAACAGTAGTTGCGTTTGCCCTCAGTAGAATAAATATCATCGAGCAGACGAACTACTTCTGTTTCTCCCCAACGATAACCACGCTGGTAAGAAGGAACATAAAAGTCTCCTGTTATATCCCCGACAAGCTTTGTGTCGAGTTTAATCTCATTATTCATATAGCTACAATTCCTTTACTTGGTCTTTTTCACGTAAGTAAGCTCAATGTCATAGCCGAGCTGTTCCATCATCTGGACAAATGTCTTATTCACAAAAAAAGCTGCTTCCTCAAATAGAAAACAGCTCCCTTAAGGTAACTAAGTATTCTATTTCTTACGAAGTCCCCATTCTCCACTTCCTATACCACCTACCGAATAGAAAATATCTTCTTTGCCTTTATAATTCATAGAATCAGAAGAATGGTCTTCAATATTCTTTCTGATACCAGCCTTTCTTCCTGGAGTAAGTACTGTATTTGTTAATCTCTCAAATTCTTCATAAATCTGTGAATATGATGCCTTTCCTCCAAGATTCTTTAATGCCTCAACAAGATATTCTAACTGTGTCATACACTTACCCCTCTCTATATCAATCCAAAATACTTAAAAGCCTCTATAATAGCTTCTTCCTTATCCCGTGGACAAGTAGGCACCCTACCTTCTCCAGAGCCTACATTGTAGTTCTTACGCTTCTCAAGACCTAATTTATCCTTTATCTGTCCAATATAAAGATTAGTCACATTGAAGCCATATTTCTCTTTAATCCACTTCTTGATATTGCCATATGTCGGCTTTTCATCAGGCTCAAATTTGCCTTGATCTAATGAAATCCCTTCTAAATCAACCTTTATAGATACTATTTCATCATCGTTTGCGCATTCCCTAACGAGTAGACAGCACGTCTCCACATGCACTCCCTGGCAGAAATTATCATAGCATTGCACATCCCTGACCTCATACCTGCCACTCTCACGAAGGTACTTAAGGTCGCGTGCGAGTGTAGCCGAGTCGCAGCTTACATAGACGATTCTTGGCGGTGCCATCTCAAGCATCGTATCGAGAAGTGATGTGTCACAGCCCTTGCGCGGAGGGTCTACAACGATAACGTCCGGTCTTAGCATATCCGCCCCTGACTTGGCAGAATCCGTATCACCCTCTCCACCGTTCTTATAGAACTCAGGCACTACCTCCTCTGCCTTTCCGACAAAGAACTGTGCATTATCTATATTATTGAGTGCCGCGTTATTCCGTGCATCCTCAATTGCCTGAGGAACTATCTCAACGCCGTATACCTTTTTCGCATTCTTTGCAAGGAAAAGCGAGATTGTTCCGATACCGCAGTAGAGATCCCATACAGCTTCATTACCGGTAAGCTGAGCATATTCAAGGACCTTGTCATACATACGTTTAGTCTGGACAGGATTAACCTGATAAAATGATAACGGAGAAATGCGGTAGCGCACATCGCCTATGCAGTCCTCTATATAAGGTCTGCCCCAGAGTGTCTCGCAGTGTCTGCCTAGAATTACATTGGTCTTTTCGCGGTTTACATTTATCATGATTGAAGTCATGCCATCGATTTTGGCAAGCTCACCGACAAGTGAATCATACCGCTGGAGCTTATCCGCATTGATTACAAGGCAGACACAGATTTCACCTGTTGCCCTGCCTGTACGGATGAGAATATGCCGCACAACACCGCTGTGCTTTTCCTCGTTGTATGGCTTTATATTATTATCAGTCATCCACTGTCTGACGATTCGCAGAATATCCTTATTCACGGGATCACCGATACAGCAGTCCATACAGTCGATAATGTCATGCGTTCTTCCCGCATAAAATCCTATCTTAATATTGCCGTCACGGTCACAGCCTACCGGGAACTGTGCCTTATTGCGGTAATGATACGGCTCATCCGGTGCTGTCATTCCGACAATCGGATGCATGACATAGTCAGCCTCGCCAAGTCCGCCAAGCCTCTTCAGATTATTAGCAACCTTATTCTGTTTGAACCTAAGCTGTGCCTCATAGCTCATCTCCTGAAGCTGGCAGCCTCCGCACTGCCTTGCGACAGGGCATCTTGCCGTTACGCGGTCAGGTGACGGCTCTATAATTCTTACAAGCCTTGCGTAGCCGTATGTCTTCTTAGTCTTCATCACCTTGGCTTCAACTACATCACCAATCACAGTATCCTTAATAAACAGAACAAATCCACAGGCATCTGCGCCTGTGGATTCATCACGTATAATTCCTATTCCCTGTCCTTCTGAACTTATATCTTCGATTTTAACCGTTACAACATCATTCTTATTAATCATGCAGTTCACACCTTTGTTCTCTTAATATTACTCTCAAACAGGCGGTTATATCCCATCCAGTCGCCGCCCTCCTTACTGTCGAATATCTCTCTGACTGTCTCTAACTTGGCATCCATGTTGTCTGCCATGCTAAGTGCCATTGCCTCTGCAAGTGCCGGCTTCTTAGGCGAACCATACTCAAGCTCCCCATGATGTGACAGAATGCAGTGCTTAATCTCCGTAAGCAGCATCGGCGGAAATCCTTCTATACCGTGCGCCTTTTCCCCGACCATCTCAGCGCCCATGACTATATGTCCGAGAAGATTCCCTTCGTCCGTGTAATCATTCTGCGGGAAATCCGAGAACTCCGGCACCTTACCGATATCATGAAGCATCGCACATGCTATAAGCAGATCTTCATTCAGAAAAGGATATGCCTTGGCGATATGTGCGCACAGCCTTGTAACACTCAGACTGTGCTCAAGCAGTCCCCCCATGAACCCATGATGTATGCTCTTGGCTGCCGAACGCTTCTTGAATATTGCGATAAATTCCTTATCTTCAACAAAGAAGCTCTCAAGCAGCTTCTTAATATATCCGTTATTAATTCCTTTTATATAACCAAGCAGTTCGTTGTACATATCATCAATTGAAAAACGGCTTACCGGCATATAATTGGCAGGGTCATATTCACCTTCTCCAACCCTGCGCAGTCTCTCAATCTTAAGCTGCAATGCCCCGTTATAGCTTGTCACAAGACCATTTACCTCTACATAATCAAGAGCCTCATACTCGCCTATTCCCATTGAAGAAGGATCCCATATCTTACCATCAAGGCAGCCTGTCTTGTCCTGGAGTATAACACTCTCATATTCCCGTCCTGTCTTAGTGGTTGCCGTTGCCTTATTCTTACACAGGTAAATATCCGAAATCCTGTCACCATCTTTCAAAGTCTCAATAAACTTCATCTTTTAAGCCTCATCTGTCTATATTCTATAAATAATTATTTGCTTCCCAGCGTGACACTGAATAATATATTCTTATATTCATCCTTGCCTAATCTCTTAACATTGATTGTTGCCTTATCTCCACTGTTAAGCTTATATATTTTCTCACTAAATGTGCTAAATGTCAAAACAGTTTCATCATTAACTGACGTAATGACATCACCTGACTGAATCCCTGCCTGAAATGCAGGTGAATTTTCCCTGACCTCCCTTACATACACTCCTGCCGGAAGTCCATATGCCGATGCCATATCTGCCGTTATATTCTCTCCGATTATCCCGCAGTATGTAACTGTATAACCATTGGACAGCTCCTCAATAAGTGCCTTAAGGTCAGATATGCCATAGAATGACATAACTCCATTGAATCCCGTTCTTACAGGTATTCCTATAAGGTTGCCCGAAGCATCAAACAGATAGCCGTAATCCCCTGATATCATTGCCATATTCGTGTATATAAGTCCCAGATAAGAATCAACGAGACTGTCTTTGTTAACAACACTCGTTGCAATTCCCTGATTAACTCCAAAATCAGCTCCGAGAATACGTCCTGCCGCTATAACCGTATCACCCTGACGCACCATATATGAATTACCAAGGTTGGCACACTTTATGTATGAACGCGCTGTCTGTGTCATGTCGCTTTGCTTTATGCTTATAACAGCTATTCCCGTATCAGCATCACCTTTGAGATAATGTCCCCCGACCTCACTTGAATCTGCAAACCTGACTATAATCCGTGACGCATCTGCCACTTCATCATATCCCGTAATCACAAGATATTCCGCATCTACTTCTGCAAAGATGACACCTGATACAGAAGTTTCCCCGGTGCCGAACTGCAGCTCATCCGTGCTCTGTTTTCCGGTAACTCTTACTGTCGATCTGCTTACGGACTGCATAATATTCTGCAGCGTGTCCTTAGTATTATTATCAATACCTGTCTGTTCTGATTCCGGCCGTCCTAATCCCGGCTGTCCTGTTACATCATAAGTCTCCGGCTCTGCCTGACCAGTCTCTCCGGATACGCTATCTGTCTCATAAGGATATTCGTCTTTTTCTATGACTATTCCCGTTCTTTCCGCACTGCTGCCGGGCTTATCCGATGATTCAATCTTCTCATATACCACAACAAATACTACTGCCGCCACTATTCCAAACACTACTGCACAGCACACAAGCTCAGCGAATCTTATAAGCTTATGATATCTTACAGATGGCTTTTCTACTATATTCTCCGTATACAGACTGTATGACTCCGGGCTGCCCGTACTGCCATTGTTATCTTTGATGTTTTTTGCATTCTTTTTCTTATTATCTGCTGACTTCATTCATGACCTCGCAAGATTCAGTACTTTTGATACATTATAACATTTCTTTAGTCTATAATATATTTATGAACAAATAATGAATTGAGTGTAAATATTTAGCCGCCGGTCTCCAAATATCTGTGGCATTTTTGCTTCTTATAAGGTAAAATGGATATGTATTTTCAGAAAGGTGTTTTCATAATGAACGAGAAAGTTTTAAAGACTCTTGAATATAACAAAATAACAGAAAAGCTTGAAGGTTATGCAGCAACGGATATGACGCGCCGCATGTGCCATGAGCTTCAGCCGATGACTGATATTACATCAATAGAGGCAGCTCTTTCCAATACCAATGATGCACTTGGCCGCTCAATTACGCACAGTGCACCATCATTTGGCGGATTTGCAGACTGCCGTATGTGCATTAAGCGTCTCGAAGCAGGAGGCAGCCTTAACACAAGAGAACTGCTTAATATCGGTTCGATACTTGAAGCCGCAGCCAGAGCTTCATCTTATGCAGGTCATAAGGAAGAAGCGGATTCCCTCACGCCACTCTTTGAATCACTTGACCCGGTTACATCTCTGACAGCGGAACTTAAGAGGTGTATCTTAAGCGAGGATGAGATAAGCGATGATGCAAGCCAGAATCTTAAGGATATCAGGCGTAAGATAAAAGCCGGGCAGGATAAGATTCATACTGAATTAACATCACTTCTTAATTCAGCTTCAGTCCGCACATATCTTCAGGATTACGTCATAACCACAAGGAACGGACGCTATTGTCTGCCTGTCAAGGCTGAATACAAGTCCAATGTTCCGGGAATGGTTCATGACCAGTCTGCAACAGGTTCAACATTTTTCATTGAACCAATGTCCGTTGTTAAGCTTAATAATGACCTTAAGGAACTTTCGCTTAAGGAAGAAGCTGAGATTGAAGTAATACTTGCAAGAATCAGTTCTCACTGTGCCGAGTATGCCGATGCAATTCTTACTGACCAGGAATCTCTTGTCCAGCTTGACTTTGCATTTGCCAAGGCTTCACTGTCACGTTTCTACAAATGCAGCCGCCCTGTCATGAATGAGAACGGCTATATCAACATCAAGAAAGGCCGTCATCCGCTTATTGAGCCGCATCATGTCGTACCTATTGACATATGGCTCGGCAGAGATTTTGACCTGCTCATAATTACGGGTCCCAACACAGGCGGTAAGACTGTTTCGCTTAAGACGGTAGGACTTCTTACTCTTATGGGACAGTCAGGACTTAATATTCCGGCATTTGACAACTCAGAGCTTGCCGTATTCAAGAAGGTCTATGCAGACATAGGTGATGAACAGAGTATTGAGCAGAGCCTCAGTACATTTTCATCACACATGACTAACACAGTTAAAATATTAAGATACGCAGACCGCAACACTCTTATTCTCTTCGATGAGATTGGTGCCGGTACTGACCCGACAGAGGGTGCTGCACTGGCTACAGCAATACTTGCCAATCTGCATAAGCGTGGAATAAGAACCATAGCAACAACACATTACAGTGAGCTTAAGGTATATGCCCTCTCAACTCCGGGCGTAGAGAATGCATGCTGTGAATTCGACGTTGAATCACTTCGTCCGACCTACAGACTTCTTATCGGTGTTCCCGGCAAGAGTAACGCATTTGCAATATCAAGCAAATTAGGACTGTCAGATTATATTATCAATGATGCACAGAACCGTATCGAGACTCAGGATGTTAAGTTTGAAGATGTTCTTACAGACCTTGAGGGCTCGAGAATCGCACTTGAGGAAGAACGCCGTGAGGTGGCTGAGCTTAAGGAGGAAGCTGCGCGTCTTAAGACACAGCTTCAGTCTGAGCGTGCAAAGTTCAATGAGCAGCGTGACCGCATTCTTGATAAGGCTTCAACCGAAGCTGCCCGGATTCTTCAGGAGGCGAAGGACTACGCTGACGAGACAATCCGTGTGATGAATAAGCATGGCATGACTGTACAGGAACTTGAGAAGTCCCGTACCAAAGTCCGTGACAAGATGAATTCAACAAGAGAACGTATCAGTGCCGGCAGGAAGAAAGATGAGCCTGCAGAGCCGCGTAAGGTTCATAAGCCTTCCGAGTTCACACTCGGTACACGCGTCAAGGTTCTCAGCATGAACCTTGTCGGAACAGTAAGTACACGTCCCGATGCCAGGGGTAACCTCTTTGTTCAGATGGGAATAATACGTTCCAAGGTTAATATTTCCGACCTTGAGATTATAGAAGAGGATGCATTTGGCAATGCAATCAGCAAAGGCAGCCGTACGGGCCGCAAGCCTGCCGGAGGGCTTGGCGGAAGCGGAAGCATTAAGATGGGCAAATCCTCGTCCATATCTCCCGAGATTAATCTTCTGGGATATACGGTCGATGAAGCTGTCGCTAAGCTTGATAAGTACCTTGATGACGCTTATCTGTCCGGAATTCCTCAGGTACGCATTGTTCATGGCAAAGGCACAGGTGCGCTCCGCAATGGCGTTGCCGCCTATCTTAAAGGAATATCTTATGTCAAGTCATTCCGCCTCGGTGAACAGGGCGAAGGAGATGCCGGCGTTACTATCGTAGAGTTTAAATAAATCTCAGGCAGATGAATTAATGGAGGGGTTTTAATGGCAGCAAAACAGAAAATTCTTATCGTTGATGATGACGAAAACATTGCAGAACTTATTGCACTTTATCTTACCAAGGAATGCTTTGAGACAATGACCGTCCATGACGGCGAAGCAGCACTTGCGGCAGTTACCGAGTTCAGACCGGATCTTATGATTCTTGACCTTATGCTTCCCGGAATGGACGGATATCAGGTATGCAGAGAGGTACGCAGGAACAATAATCTCCCGATAATAATGCTCTCAGCAAAGGGTGAGACATTCGACAAGGTTCTTGGACTTGAACTCGGTGCTGATGATTACATGATAAAGCCATTTGATTCAAAGGAACTTGTTGCACGTGTCAAGGCAGTACTCAGACGTTATCAGCAGCCCAAGGCTGATACAGCGGCAGATGCTAAGACTGTTGAATATCCCGGTCTTTCAATCAATCTTGCCAACTATTCTGTCATATATGACGGTACCCCTGTTGAGATGCCCCCAAAGGAGCTTGAGCTGCTTTATTTCCTTGCATCATCTCCTAATCAGGTATTCACAAGGGAACAGCTTCTTGATCATATCTGGGGTTATGAATATCTCGGAGATACAAGAACCGTTGACGTCCATATCAAGCGTCTGCGCGAGAAGATAAAGGATCATGAACAATGGTCAATTGCAACTGTCTGGGGAATTGGTTATAAGTTCGAGGTAAAGTAGTCTGCCATGCATATTTCTATTTTTAAGAAGTTCCTGCTGCTCTACATCTTTGTAGGCTGTATAGGGTTTATATTAATCAGCAATATCTGTTATTCCCTTGATTACCGTGCCATTATAGAGTCGAGGACTGAACAGATGTATAATCAGGCTGTCTCGATATCCAAAGATTATGCCAGCACATATTTTTCAGACGAGAAAATAAGGCTTATCAGAAGTGAGATGATAACCGTTGCCTCAGCATCAGGTGAACGCATTATGTTCATAGATACTGACGGCAACATTCTCATGGATACATCCCGCGATATTACAGACCAGAACAGCGTCCGGCTCAATGATTTTGACTATACAAGAAGCGGCAGCCGCTATTCCCAGTCCGGACGTTTTTTTGATTATTTCAGTGAGGATATGCTGAGCGTTATGGCTCCGATTACCAACGCTTACACTGTCAAGGGATATGTAGCCATACACATACCGCTTGGCACACTCCGTTCGCAGGTATATACAACATTTAACACCAACTATGTGACATTTATTATTATGATGATGCTTATCCTTCTTTTCGTGGCGTTTTATTTTATAATGATTCACAGACCACTTAAGGCGATTATCAAAGGTGTTGACGAATATTCCAAAGGCAATCTTGATTACCGCATCGACCTTGCCCCGGGTGATGAGCTTCACAGGCTCGGTGCATCCCTTAACTACATGAGTAGCGAGATTAATGAGATGGATAAGTTCCAGCAGAAGTTCATCTCCAACATATCGCACGATTTCCGTTCTCCGCTGACATCCATAAAGGGATACCTTGAGGCAATGTCTGACGGCACAATCCCTCCGGAGCTTCATCAGAAGTATATCGGAATTGTCCTGTTCGAGACCGAGCGCCTTACCAAGCTCACCAATAATCTGCTTACTCTCAATGACCTTGACCCTAAGAGTGTCCGTCTTAATTACAGTGATTTTGACATTAATGATGTTATCCGTCACACTATTGAGACGTTTGAGGGCGTATGTACAGAGAAAAAGATTACCTTCAAGCTTACATTTTCATCAAGGCAGCTCATGGTTCACGCAGATATGGAGAAGATTCAGCAGGTTGTATACAATCTTGTTGACAATGCCGTAAAGTTCAGCCATCCGGATTCATTTATTGCAATCTCAACAACCACAAAGAACGGACGCGCATTTATCTCCGTGAAGGATAACGGCATCGGTATTCCAAAGGACGACCTCAAGAAAATCTGGGAGCGTTTCTACAAGACGGATAATTCCCGCGGACGTGACAAAAAAGGCTCAGGCCTCGGGCTTGCCATCGTCCGTGAGATTATACAGACCCACGGTGAACGTATTGACGTCATAAGTACCGAGGGTGTCGGAACTGAATTTGTATTTTCTCTTAAGACTTCCAAGCCTACTTCTTCATCTTAGGATTGCAGATGAGGCTGCACAGATATCCGAATATCAGTGCAGCACTGCAGCCCACGGCTCCGGCTGTAAATCCCCCCTTAAACAGTCCCAATGCTCCGTCATTGTCTACAGCTTCCTTTATACCCTTCCACAATACATTACCAAACCCAAGCAGCGGTACAGTTGCCCCTGCACCTGCCCAGTCTGTGAACGGCTGATACAGTCCTACGGCACCAAGTACTGCACCGGCACACACCAGAAGCACCATAATGCGTCCCGGCATAAGCTTCGTCTTTTCCATAAGCACCTGAACCGCTGCGCATATAAATCCACCAACAATAAAAGCTATTACATATTTTTCCATTTTAATCCTCCACTCCACAGACACAAATAGCTGTCCCTCTTTTCACACATGCTCCAGCACAATTCCGTGTGCAATTCCGGGAACTGATTTGCCCTCATTAAAGCTTGTCGGAGACATCAATGCTCCCGTCGGCACAAACAATACACGTCCAAGCCTTCCCTGTTCTATCATGGGAAGTATCTTTGCACACAGTGTTACCGCTGAGCAGCCGCATCCGCTGCCGCCGGCATGCGTATCCTGTTTATCTCCGTCGAATATCTCTATTCCACAATCAGAATATCTGTCCTCTATGTGTATTCCCTTACGCTCAAGCAGGTCGAGTATTATGGTCCTGCCAACAAGGCCGAGATCCCCCGTTATTATCAGGTCATAATAGTCATCACCCGCACCGAAGTCTGACATATTCTGCGCAATAAGTTCAGCCGCTGCAGGTGCCATGCAGGCCCCCATATTCATACTGTCCTTCACTCCGTAATCTACTATCTTCCCGGTTGTTATGCCGGCAACCCTTATATGTGCCCTCTTTCCGCTTCCGTCATGCATACTGTCATCCTCACTTAAGACAACACTTCCGCATCCCGTAACAGTCCATGTTGCCGCAAGCGGTCTCTGATTGCCGTATTCAAGAGGAAATCGGAACTGCTTCTCAGCGCTTGCAAAATGACTTGACGCAAGTGCTACAGCTTTCGGGGCATATCCGGCAGCCACGCTCATTGACGCAAGCGCCATTGTCTCTCCCATTGTCGAACATGCACCATACACACCAAACAGCGGAATCTGCAGATCCATTATTCCATACGAAGTTGCAATAAGCTGCCCTAACAGATCTCCTGCAAATATATATCTGATATCTTCCGCTGTAAGTCCTGATTTATCAAGCAGTGTCTGTGCCGTAAGCTTCTGCATATGACTCTCCGCCTCCTCCCATGTCTGCATACCAAACATGGCATCTTCACTTATTGTATCTATATAGCTTCCAAGCGGACCCTCGCCTTCCTTTTTCCCTGCAGTACATGCATATCCTATAACATATGGCGTGTTTTCAAATTCGATACTCTGTTTTCCCTTTATCATAGACTGCCTCATTTCACCTTAATTTAAATAATACTTCCGTAATTAGTATGGATATCAGAGCATAAATTTATACAAAAACGGATTTTTCCCTCTATTGATATCGTTGTCTCATTTGTGATATACTATATTGTAAAATTTTATGTGCATATAATTCCCAGGCACAGAAATGAGGTACTATCATGAAATACAATACAAAAGGTGTCTGCTCACGTTCAATCACATTTGACGTAAAAGACAATAAAGTCACAGATGTACAGTTTGAAGGCGGATGTTCAGGTAATACACAGGGTGTTGCAAGACTTGTTGAAGGTATGGATATTGATGAAGCCATTAAGCGTATGAAAGGCATCAGATGCGGATTCAAGTCAACATCATGTCCTGACCAGCTTGCACTGGCACTCCTTGCATATAAGGACGGAATCGGAAAGGCAGAATAATCATGAAACGAATCGTATTGACCGGTGGTGGAACTGCCGGACATGTTACACCTAATATTGCACTTATTCCAAGTCTTAAGGATGCCGGTTATGACATCTGCTACATAGGCTCCTATGACGGAATAGAGAAGAAGCTTATTACAGATCTCGGAATAACATATTACGGAATAGATACAGGCAAATTAAGACGTTACAAGAGCCTTAAGAACTTAAGTGACCCATTCCATGTAATCCACGGATATAGTGAAAGTGCGTCACTTATGAAAAAGCTGAAGCCTGACATTGTCTTTTCAAAGGGAGGATATGTGTCCGTGCCGGTTGTTCTCGCTGCTGCAGCGCATCATATCCCGGTCATAAGCCATGAATCGGATATGACTCCGGGTCTGGCTAACAGAATCACTGCTAAGTCCGCAAGTAAGATATGCTGTAATTTTCCTGAGACAGTCAAACTGCTCCCGGCTGACAAAGCCGTTCTTACAGGTACACCTATAAGGCAGGAGCTCCTCAGCGGCAACAAGCTTGCAGGTCTTAATTTCTGTGGTTTTACAACAGCTAAGCCCGTTCTTCTTGTGACAGGAGGAAGCACCGGCGCAGTTCATGTCAACAATGCTATACGTGCCATACTTCCCGAACTTCTCAAGACCTATCAGGTATGCCATCTGTGCGGTGCCGGCAAAACTGACGAGAGCCTTAAGAATCTTAACGGTTATGTGCAGTTTGAGTACGTTAACAAAGAGATGCGTGATTTATTCGCAATGAGTGATATTGTTGTGTCGAGAGCGGGTGCCAACGCTATCTGCGAGCTGCTGGCATTAAGAAAGCCTAACCTTCTGATTCCGCTTTCAGCCAATGCAAGCCGCGGTGATCAGATTCTTAATGCCAACTCATTCAAACAGCAGGGATACAGCAGTGTCATAGAAGAAGAGAATATTACCAATGAAACGCTTCTCAAAGCAATTAATGACCTCTATGCAAGGCGTGACCAGTATATCGGTGCAATGAGCGTAAGCCGTCAGAATGATGCTATTCCGGTTATTATGGAACTAATCAATTCCACTGCCCGATAACCAATTAAATATTCCACTGGCAAACAAAAATACAAATGCTGTCCATGGCTGTTATACATTCTGTGAACAATCCGCTGTTCTTCTGATAGTATCAACAGCCATCTTCACCTTCTCAACACATTCAAGGTTATCATTACTCATATTCCTGACCTGATCGGCACTCGCCGTGACTTCCTCAGTAACCGCCGAAAGTTGTGAGATATTCTCAACAATCCTGTCGTTAGACTTGGAAAGCTCTGCAATATGGCTGTCAACTTCATTAATATGGCTCCTGAGTTCTTCCATGTTATTGCTTAATTCTTTAAATGCCTCTCCGGCCGCATATATCTTCCGGCTTTGAATATCACTGGCCTCAATCGAACCATTAATGGAATTGACAACATCCTGCGAATTAGCATTAAGTTCTGATGTTATTCTCGTAATCTCTTCAGTAGAATTCTTGGTCTGCTCCGCAAGCTGTCTTATCTGATCCGCAACAACCGCAAAACCACGTCCGGCCTCTCCCGCCCTTGCACTTTCTATAGATGCATTAAGTGCAAGCAGATTGGTCTGGCTTGATATATTAAGAATCATTCCCGCAATCTGTTCAACTTCTGCCGTCTTGTTCTGAAGCTTGGTCATGGATTCAGTTACTTTCTTATTAGTCTCGGTGATTCTGGCTGACTGTTCCTCCAGCTCCTCAATCACTTTGATATTACTCTGCACACTCTCGGATGAACTGTCAGCTATGCTGACCATCTCCACGGACTTGCTCTCAGTCTGTGCAATTGCTTCCTGAATATGGGCGGTCATAGTATTCTGTTCTTCTATACTTTTTGCTGTGGAATAAGCAGCATCAGATATCTCATTCATGCTGCCGGCAACAGACTTAGTACTTGTAACAAGCTCATCCATAAGCTGTGTACTTCTGGCTGTTTCATTCTTAACAGTATTTGAGGTATTCAAAACATCATTAAGTATGCTATTAACACGCTCCTGCTCGTCTTTGGCTGCACCAAGCGCATCACCATTGAATGCAATCGATATCTTTCCCGCAAAATATATTCCGACAATTACGGACAATTCAAGCATCGCCTGACAAAATGCATTAACATCCATAGCGCTGACACCGTGTACAGCCTGCATAACGAGTACCAGTATAAATGAAACGATTGCACCTATCGTTGTATAGAGCATTCTTCTCTTCCTGTAATACGGAATCTGTAATATAAGAATACCAAAAAGCATATAGTGAATAAATGTTGCATCCGTCTGTAACCCTATAAGAATATATATAATATATACGTCAATTGCGGCTGCAATACTCAGATACGAATTAGACTTATTCTTCACATTAATGATACCATTAATGATGCTTGCTGCAGCTACAACAGCCGTTACACCATATACAAGAGACTTATTAATCCCGCCATTGGCAAGCTTAAGCCACAGATAGGCCAATACTACAACAGCCATAATGGATATTGACAGTATGGTAAAATGGTTAAGTCGCTTATATCTCTCATTAATGTCATTATATTTATAATTCACATTGTCCATTATAAATAACCTCCGGTCATAGTAAGTTTATACTAACTACTTATAATTATGGTCTTGTGCTGATTTTAATGTCAACATCAGCCATATAAAAAATGCAAATATTACTGCTATGACAATCCATATGCCGGCATGTGAACTGTCTCCTGTATCAGGTGATGATATATCCCCGGCTGAATATGGAGCGGTTGAAGCTGTTGTGGTTTCCTGTGCTGCTGCCGTTGTCTCCTGCGGCTCTTTTGCCGTCGGCTCCTGTGCTGCCGCTGCTGGCTCCTGCGGTTCTTTTGTTGTGGTCTCCTGTAGTGCTGTTGTCGTCTCCTGCGGTGCTGCCGTTGTCTCCTGCGGTGCTGCCGTTGTTTCCTGCGGTGCTGCCGTTGTCTCCTGCTGGCTGCCGCCACTTATAACAGTAAAATCTGTTGCTGCCGTTCCACTTGCCGAAACAATCTCCAATGTATGCCTTCCTGCTGAAAGACCTTTTATGAATTCAGGAGTAAGCGTGATAATTATGCTGCCTTCCCTGGCAGAGAATTCCTTATTCTCCACAAGCTGCCTGCCATCAACCGCAACTCTGATAAAATCCGAATATGCTGCATCAGACCTGAATATTGCTGCCACTGCCGCCGATGTATCAACAGATGCATTATTGCCTTCTATTATTGAAGGCTTAAGCTTGTCCGTCACCGTATCTTTAAACTCAATCTCATGCGATGCGGCGTCATCAGCAAAATATCCTGAGCATATCTGGCAGAAATAATATTCCGTATTTCCTTCCTTTGCAGCCGTTGCCGCTTTGGCCTCAACATGCTTTAACTGATGTGGGATTCTGTCAATTGCACTGCCCTTAGATATCATTTTGTCACAGTCTTTGCAATACATATCGCCTGTATATCCGGTCTCGCGGCATGTTGCATCCGATGCCCCTTTTATAAATGTATTCTTATGATTATTAGGATTGAGCTCTCCATATTCCTTATGACATACAGAACATACAGCACGCTCAACACATGTTGCCTCTCCTCCTGTATGTATGTGCTCTTCAAAGTCACCTTCAATTCTGAAAGTAAGACAGTTATCATCAACACTTTCTACTTCAATATATATATCAGAATAAATACCTATATCTTCTCCCGCTGCAAGCGCCGCATCTGATTTTGTATTATATGTGCCGCCAAGTACTTCATAATTCCATCTCGGTGATGAGAAATTCATATTGCTTGGAAATTTGGTACCGGTATCTATAAGATAGCAGACAAGACCGGATTTCATCGGAATTCTGTCAACCGTGTTACCGTTCATCTTATACAGGGTCTTATATTGAGAATCATACTTATTGCCATCTGTCTCAAAGTTTCTGTACTCAAGATACAGTGTCTTATTCTTAGCCGGTATATCAAGCTTATACCCTATTGCACCTTTACCGCCGGATGTCCCCAGCGCCCTGAGATTATATTCGCCATCCGCCACAAGTGTTTCAACGTCCCCTTCATGAACCCAGCCAAGCGCCTCCTTCTCTTTCACCGAAATAAACTGCGGCACCGGTGATATATGCTTAGCCATTAATGACATATAATATACAGGTGATGAATTGTAGGAATTGTACAAATCCCGCAGCCCCATTACGTGTCCCATCTCGTGTGTTGCTGCTGCAACAGACAACATAATTCTGCCGTCAGAATCCCTGAACAGATATCCGTTGGAATCTCCATCCGGTCTTGCATATGAATTGGTGATCTGTACATACCTGCTGCTTTTTATGGTGCCTTTGCCGGTGCCTATCTCAACATAATCCGCGTAATCCGTATAATTCCACAATGGTGATGCCCAGCTTACAGCAATGTTGTTCTGTGTCGTATTCTTATAAATTATTGTAATTGAATCTATTGTTCCGTTACCGTCTTTGTCGAGCTCGTCAAATGAATATGTCTTTGAGCCGTCATAATCAGATATCACATTTCCGGCAGATATTGCAGCATTGACCGCATCTGACCATTCATGCTTAAGCTCATACATGCGGGCTGCGGCCTCACTGTCATCTGCATAACCTATCTTATTGGTATCGCTGTATTCTGCATAGTATCCGCGTTGATGTGACAACCGGACAGAACCGCCATTATCAAACAGATATACACTCTTCATGCGAAGCCTGTCATCTGATACACTCCGGTAATAATCACTAACGCTGTACTCTGCCGTATTATATGAATTATCTGTTATTTCCCTTACCGTGATTCCCTCATAAACATCATCAACAAATTCATCTTCATCTGCAAATCTCGCAAATACAATAAGATTTGTAAAATTAGAATCATCCTCCGCACGTACGCTATCACTTCTGCCGAATATAAATATTACAGCAAGTGCAAGCAATACTGCTGCTCTGCTTTTCTTCATTAATTTTCTTTTCCTTCCGTTATGTTATGTATTTTATTATAACATATCTTAATTAATACAGTAGAAAAATTTAAGCAGACAGCATAACAAAAGCACCGGAATCGCTTCCGGTGCTTCATATTCACATTATGTATTGAGTTAATCTGCCTGCGGGCTGCAGCTTACAGATTCAATTCAATCAGCCTTCAATTGAAATGTACTTCTTCTGTTCAACTGCCGGCTTAGCTTCCTTCTTAGGTATGAACAGCTTAAGCATTCCGTGCTTAAACTCGCCCTTTACATCTTCTTCAGTAATCTCATCACCAACATAGAACGATCTCTCGCAGGCGCCTGCATAGCGTTCACGGCGGATATACTTACCTGACTTCTTCTCCTGCTCATCCTTGTCAAGACCCTTAGCAGCAGAAACTGTCATATATCCATTGTCGAGAGAAACCTTAACTTCATCCTTTGCGAAGCCCGGAAGGTCAATCTCAAGTTCGTATCCTTCATCCGTTTCCTTGATATCCGTCTTCATAACATTCTTTGCGTGATGTCCGTAAAGCTTCTTCTCAACATTCTCGAATGGTGCATCATTGTAAAATGAAAAATCATTCATAAAATTATCAAACAAATCTTCTCCAAAAATACTAGGCATTAACATAAGTCATCGCTCCTTTTCTAATATATGTCCACATTCTGTGAACATCTCATGCACGTTACCTTGTTTCCTGGAACCGGGATGTTATGAGAACTCATAGGACTTTCATTCATGTCCTCCTTTTGTTCTCTTCCTTCGTTCTGGCTATGTTATAACACTAATTGTTAGCACTGTCAAGAGGTGAGTGCTAATTTTTTTAAAATATTTTTGTGTCTACTTTACCATTTTTTGAAATTTTAAATCTTCCACTCACTCCCCAATCCCGGCTGCGTTTGTCATCGCATATGTTAGTTATGTCTAACTCTTATTTTCTAAAAAACCGTGTGAAACAAAACTGTAATTCCACACGGTTTCTATTCCTCCAATTGCCGTTACTCTGCTGAAGTAATTGATTCTTTATCTGAGATATGCACTCATATCTACATTACCGCCGATTCCGTTAACAGCTCCGTCGCTTCTGAACTGCCACATATCATATCTTCCGCCATATGTTGTCTCATCAATATCTGCATACTGTGCTACCCATATCTGCGCATATGATACAATGCTTCCTGCGTTAATATAGTTATTAAACCAAGACTTACTTGCATATACCATAGGCATTCTTCCAGCACTTGCTACAGTCTCACAGAACGCATTGATAACTGCTGTTCTCTCACCGGCTGAGAGGTAATTGCCTCTGCCCTGCTCTCCGCCGCCTCCGGCCCACTCAACATCAATTGCAAGTGGAAGATTAAGTCCGTTCATTGCTGCTTCCTGAACAATAAAGCTGGCTTCCTCTACAGCTTCAGCCGTATTGACTGCCTGTGTTACAAAGTACGCACCCACATTAAGTCCTGCTGCCCTTGCGCCGCTTACATTCTGGTCGAATCTGCTGTCCTTAACAATACGTCCTGTTCCCCAGCCTCGGTACCCGACACGGACAATTACATTATCTATGCCTGACGCTCTGACTGCACTCCAGTTGATATCGCCATTATATGTTGAGACATCGATTACAAGAGTTGAGCTGAGTGCGCCGCTTGCATTGAAATAATAGTTAAGTCCGTCTATCCAATGCCATCCGGTGAATGCTGCTCCGTTATCAAGATACATCATACTTCCGCCATCAGCATACCAGCCGTCCAATACCTGCTTTGTCTCTTCTTCTGTTACCACGCTGAGTTCAACAACCTGGAATCTTCTCTGTGCCTGAGCCGTGGATTGTGCCTGTGTTGTTGTCTGTGCCTGCGTTGTTGTCTGTGCCTGCGTCGTTGTCTGTGCCTGTGTTGTTGTCTGCGCCTTGGTTGTCTCCTGCGGCTTAGTTGTCTCCTGTGGCTTAGTTGTCTCCTGTGGCTTAGTTGTCTCCTGTGGCTTAGTTGATGACTGATTCTGCGTCTGTCCCTGTGTTGCCGCAGCCTTAGACGAAGATGTAAGTCTTACCTCCGCCATATCCGAGAGCATATTAAGCTCTGATGCATCTGCAGTCTTATCAACTTCCACAAGCAGCTTTGATACAACATCATACTCGCCATCCGTAATCTTGTATGTGGATTTTTCATATACATATCCTGTAATTGAAGAACCACCGTCAAGGCTTATCGTCTGTCTGTTGTCATCGTTAATATAAGATTCAACATCCGAATAATTGTAATATGTACCTGTGTTATTAGCCGTGTATACAATCTCATCACCATTTTTCTTAAACTTTGTAATAGTAATGATTTTCTTTCCTGCTGTTACAGAAGGTTTGGTTACTGCAGGAAGCGTAGTTGCAGATATTACAGTTGTCTGCTGCTGTGCCTCTGCTTCCCTTACTGCCTGCGGATCTTCCTTCTCGGTATCTGCATCCTGCTCGACAACCTGCTCCATGATATTGTCAATGACTTCATACCTGACTATAGTGGCTTCAGTTGCATCAGGAACTTCAAATCCTGCTTCGGCCTGAACGAAAAGCGTATATGTACCGGCATCAAGATTCTTTATCACAACCTCGCCGTTCTTGTCTTCATCCTTGTATGACATGGCATCTTCCTCAAGTGCATCAAGTGCTGCCTTGGTCTGGGCTGCCTGTGTCTGCGCCGCCTTAGTCGCACCTGTTGTTGCTGCCTGCGTAGTTGCCTGAGTTGCCAGCTCCTTCTGCTTTTCAAGGATCTTGTCTACCTTCTCCTTATTATCATCAAGGCTTCCCGAGAAAAGCTTAACAACAAAATCATGTCCCTCCAGTGCTGAACCCGACTCATCAAGTATCTTCGCCGTAATCGATGACTCATCCGCAACTGCCTCAAGCTTCATTCCCTGAAGCGGCATAGGATGTGTTGCTTCCTCAGTCTCAACAACTGCCTGTGCAACAACCGGTGAAGTCTGCGGTGATGCCGCCTTTTTATTAGTATTGCGTATAGTAAGTACAACAGCTGTTCCCGCTGCAACGGCAACAATAACAGCTGCTACGCCGGCAGCTATTGCATATCTGCCTTTCGTAAATGCTGCAATACGTCCGCCAACATGTCCAAGGAGCTCAATTACACCCTTAGACTCATCATCATCATCATCATCATCATCTGAATCGTCCTCATCGTCATTGTCATCAACGGAATCATCATTATCTTCATCTACTTCCTGAAGATCGAGTTCAAATACCCCGTCATTACCGCTCTGATTGTCATCATCTGAATCGTCATCATCGTCCGAATCGTCCATGAGAAGAATATCTTCGATATCCTCTAATGCATCTGACAGATTCTGTGTCTCATCAAGGCTTATGTCCTCGATATCCAACAAATCATCATCGTTCTTCTTCATTTTGCCTCTTCCCTTAATATCCTGATATCCAATATTTACCGTAGTGGATTATATCACTATTATCCAATAAAATCCACCCTTGCACTACATTTAATACGTGGTAAGATCTGCCAGGGTTGCATCCGTGAACTTAATAAGTGTCTGCGGATTAATTATTATCTGCATGCCGCGTACACCTGCACTAACGGCCATCTCATCAAAAAGCTCACACGTCTCATCAATAAATGTGGGGAACTTTTTCTTCATACCTATAGGCGAACATCCGCCCCTTATATATCCCGTCACCCCAAGCAGATCCTTCATCGGAATCATCTCCGCATGCTTATTGCCTGATGCCCTGGCAACCTTTTTGAGGTCAAGTTCCTGATCCACAGGCAGGCAGCACACAAAATATCCTATCTTGTCACCATGCAGGACAAGCGTCTTAAATACCTGCTCAGGCGGCTGCCCAAGCTGTGCTGCAACATGCACCCCCGAAAGGTCGTTCTCATCCACCTCATACTCCTTAACATCATACTCAATCCCTGCTGCATCCAACTGCCTCATGGCATTAGTCTTATGATTTTTCATTACTGCTCCTATCTTTTCAGTCTGTAGAGGACTTCCTCAAAGCACACTCCGTCCGTCTCAGGAATATCATATTCCATTGACTTAAGTATGCATTCCTTTATAAATGCTGATGCCTTTTTTACTGACTTTTCAAGAGGTACCCCGTTGACAGCGTCGGCACATATTATTGATGCAAATATATCACCCGTTCCGCATCTTGTAGTACCTACAAGCTTAGAACGAAGCCGCCTTGCATTAACACTGCCGTCAGCATTCTCCTCATATACATAATTGGAAATATAACTGCTTCCCTGCCGGATTCCTGTTATAACTATCTTCTTCGGACCAAGCTGTGCTATCATTCCTGCCAGTTCGTGAAGCTGCGCGTCCGTATACTTCTCCCTGTATTCGGTTCCCGTAAGCATACACGCTTCCGTAACATTAGGTGTCACAATATCCGCCTTGCTAACAAGCCGCCTCATATCCCTGCACATATCTTCTGTATATGTTGAATATGCACTGCCTCCGTCCCCCATAACAGGGTCGACTATTACTGTTGTTCTCTCCGTCCTGAAATCATCTATAAAACGTCTTACAATATCAATCTGTCTGTGTGACCCCAGAAATCCGGTATAGATTCCTTCAAACTCAAGACCGAGCTTCCTCCACTCATCAATATACGGCTGCATCTTATCAGTGCAGTCATCAAAAAAATAACTGTCATATCCTGAATGATTGGAAAATATGGATGTAATAACAGGACAGCACTGGACTCCCATATATGAAATTATCGGAAGCAGCACCGTAGTTGAACACCTTCCAAATCCCGACAGGTCATTGATCGCAGCAACCTTTTTCTGATTATTGTGTCCCATATCCCTCATTACTTCTTCCTCAGATTACCGAATCTTGGCATCCTCTCATATGTGTAACCCTTAAGATCCTTACTGAGCATTGAACCAAGCTTTTCCTTATCAATTCTTAACACCATATATGCAAATGCAGCAAACATGGCTGCTTTAATTACAAATGGTACAACAGCCTGCGCAGTCGTTGTGTAATTAGTTGAATTAAATGTAAACGGAATAAGCATTACAAAATTAATAACCGCTGTAATTGCATACCATCTGCCATCAAGCTTTCCGTCCGCAACACCGCTGCATATCATCATAAGGCCTATATTCATAATCATATCCATACTGAGACTGATTCCCATAAGCAGCCATACAACAGGAGGTACATGAATCAGCGGTGATATTGTAGACACATACAGATCTACGGCCGCATCTGCTGACAGCCCCGTATTAAGAAGGAGTTCCTCAAGTCCCGCATGGTTAATTGACGATGCAAGCACACTCATAGTCATAATCGTTGTTATTCCATACACTGCGCCATCACCTACACCAAGCCCCAGTCCGGCGATAAATACATCTCCCGGTCCCTTATATCTGTCCTTAATTATGTTAGCAACACATATTCTCGCAATCGTGTAGAACAGTGTCATGACAAGTGATGTCATACATATCTCCATGCCTCCTGTCATTCCGTCAGGTCTTGCGAAGTCCGGAAGTATGCTTATGACAAAATTACTTCCCATAAATATAAATATCACATATCCCAGAACACCTGCTATGAGCGGCATTATCTTAGCTTTGTAACGTATGAAAATTACAAAAAGCAGCACAAGGAATACCGACAGTATAACCATGCCTCCTGCACTTATAAGGGATGCCGTGTTGTCCGGCACCGTCTGTGACATGTCAATCATAGATAAATCAAAACCATCATTCATAAAACATTAATCCTTTCCCACGCAAAAATGCGGTATCTCTATTATAAATAACCGAAACGGATTTTGCAATGCATTTAGACATTACAAAAGGACCGCCGCATACGCAGCAGTCCTCATGTACATAATCTTCGTTGTGTAACAATATATCTC